>ERZ1643247.83-NODE-83-length-130066-cov-11.822538_pt1 | contig 130066 bp, 126 predicted proteins | sample MGYA00579264_ERZ1643247 | MGnify/ENA primary metagenome ERZ1643247 (study PRJEB29033, sample SAMEA4952262) | chicken gut metagenome | biome: Broiler Chicken; feature: Gastrointestinal Tract; material: Caecum | place: Ireland | collected 2018 | study: Broiler... | reverse complement strand
CGGCCACCTTAAAGCTGCTTCCTCCGTCATACCGCCTGGGTGCGCTGCAGGAGGACTACACTGCCATGCGGAATATGCTCTATGGGGAGATTCCATCCTTTGAAATCATGATGGAGGCCGTTGGAGAGCTGGAAAAGGAAATCCACACATTATAACGGAAAAAGCCGCAATAATGCCTTTTCTTGCTTTACGAGATCTGAATGACTTTATTTTCGGTGCGCAATAAACATAACACTCCGGTCATTATCAAGTATCCTTTCTGGCAGATGACGGCGCGCAATCCAAAAGCTGTGTATGTGTGCATCAACTACGGTGAGGCGCTCTGCCCTCAGGAGATTGAGAGCCGTTCTCTCTGTATGGACAGAGATATCAAGACCGTGCTTGAGGACTTAAAAGGAAAATGAATTCTTGTGCCTTTTTTTCAAATGTAGTAAAATAGGACTACGTTTGAAAAGAGAGGGAGATAAATAATGAATAAGAAAGAAATACTTGAGATCAGAAAGCAGTTCACACCTGCAAACTGTGCGATCACCCGAATCTGCGGCTGCTATGTGGATCACGAGAAGACGAAAAAAATGGAGTCAAAGGAGGCGTTTCTTTCGCTGCCTGAAGAAGAAGCATTTAAATATTTCGATATTTTCAAAAAGACGTTGTCAGGCACTGTCGGAAAGAATATGCTCAATCTGGAATTCCCGCTGGATGCGGAGATGCCGGGCGGGACGCAGGAATTTCTCCTGAAGCTCAGGGACAGCAAGCTGGAAGATGATATGCTTCTGGAAGAGTTCTATGATAAAGTTATCGCTACATATGATTATGCGGAGAATTATTATATCGTCCTGATACATGCAATGTACGATATTCCGGGAAAGTCCTCGGATGGTCTTGAGATGTTTGACGCGTCGGACGAGGTGTATGAGTACCTTCTCATGAGCATTTGCCCTGTATCGCTCTCAAAGGCAGGTCTGAGCTATAATGCAGAAGATAACCGGATCCAGGATCGGATCCGCGACTGGATAGTGGATATGCCGGTCAAAGGATTTCTGTTCCCGGCATTTAATGACCGGAGTACTGATCTGCACAGCGTGCTCTACTACACAAAAAAATCAGAGGACCTGCAGCCGGAGATGATCGATCAGCTCCTGGGTGCCCAAATGCCAATGTCAGCGGATACCCAGAAAGAGACATTTCAGATGATCATAGAAGATACCCTGGGGGAGGACGGGGACTATGAGACTGTGCGCAATATCCATGAGACGCTCAATGACCTGATCGAGGAGCACAAAGAAGAGCCTGAGCCCCTGTCTCTTGACAAGACCGAAATGAAGAAAATTTTTGAACAGAGCGGCGTGGATGCTGAAAAGATGGAGAATTTTGACCGCAATTTTGAAGAAAACGCGGGTGAAAAAGCATCTCTTCTGGCGACGAATATTGCAGAGACAAGGAAGTTCAATATCGAGACCCCGGATGTGGTTATTAAAGTAAATCCGGACAGGGCAGATCTTGTGGAGACGCGGATCATAGACGGCAGGCAGTGCCTGGTCATTCCGGTAGACGATCACATCGAAGTAAACGGGATCAGTGTAAGGACGATAAAGCCGGCCGGACAAACCGGCGGGACAGAGAGCCTGGAGGCTCCCTTGTCACCGGCCGGGCTCTAAGCCGTGCAGGGCATTCATGATAAGACGGAATGTGATCTCAGCCATATGCCGCGGAGTTTCTTCATACTGTCCGTTCAGCCAGGTTTTGGTCAGACCGATGCAGCCTGACAGGCAGAAGGAATAAGAATATTTCAGGTCTTCAAGCTGGTCGGGGAAGGTCACTTTCAGTACGTTCAGACAGTGTTCTGAGATAATGCCTTCGATCCTGTGCAGGAAAGAAATGTCCCCGTGGGGACCAAGAAGGGCGGCGCATATGGCGCGGTTTTCTGAAAGGATCACAAAGATATCTTCTATAAAGGGAAAGCTTTTTTCATTAAACGGGCTTACAGGATGGGCTTCGATCAATTTTTCGATGTCCTCCACAAGCCCGTTTTCTATTTTTTCCATCATATCGTAAATATCTGAATAGTGCAGATAAAAGGTGGAGCGATTGATATCCACACGTTCTACAAGTTCTTTTACAGTGATCTCCCGGATGCTCTTTTCGCAGAGCAGCTCTGCAAGCCCGCGGCGGAGCTGCTCCCTTGTCTTACGCACCCTGCGGTCAGTTTCTTTTGCCATATCTGTGTTCCTCCCTGTGTTGGTATTCATGTATTTTCTAAAATGTTTATGAATAATAGACAGAAATTTTTTCCCCTATCGATTAGACAACATATTTTCGCCAAGTTAATGGTTGCTGTCTAAAACTGATTTTACTATAATACGTTTTGCTATAAAAATCAACATGATATCTATTAATAGATAATGCGTCTTTTAATATTAAGACAAGTCAGAGAAGGGAGAATAATATTTATGTTGAGGCAAGAGTGGAAAAAATTGATTTCTAACAAAATATTGCTTGCTGTTACGATAGCGGTGATCATAATACCTGCAATCTATACGACGCTTTTTCTCGGATCAATGTGGGACCCGTACGGGAATGCGGGACAGCTTCCGACAGCAGTGGTGAATCATGACAGGCCTGTTGTATTTGAAGGAAAGACATTGAACCTGGGGAAAGATCTGATGGAAGAGCTGAAAGGGAATAACTCCCTGGATTTTTGTTTTCCGTCAGACGAAGATGCTGAAGAAGGTCTTCAAAAGGGAAGATATTATATGGTTATTACCATACCGGAAAACTTTTCTGAAAGCGCGGCCTCTTTGACAGAGGAGGCTCCGGAAAAAATGGTCCTCCGGTTTAAGACAAACCCGGGGACTAATTACATTGCTTCTAAGATGAGCGAGACTGCAATGAAAGAATTGAAAAACTCTATCCGCGAAGAGGTGACAAGGAGTTATGCTCAAATCATGCTCGATAAAGCGGCAGAGGCGGCGGAGGGAATGATGCAGGCAGCGGATGGTGTACAGAGCCTTGACGAAGGAGCTTCCAGCCTTGGAGAAGGGATCGCTGAAGCGGGAAAAGGAGGCGCCCGGCTGGCATCTGGGGCTGCCGCGGCTGACGAGAGCATGGTATCCCTGAATAGTGGGCTTAACCTCCTCGAAGAAGAATCCTCTGCGCTGCCGGCTGCGGCATCCGCGCTGGATGAAGGAACGGACGTCCTCTCAGACGGAGCGCAGAACATTGCTCAGGGGCTGGACAGCCTTTCAGGCGGTGTAAACGACCTCCAGGCGGGAGCGGATGCTTTGAGCGCGGGATTTAATACGATAACAGGAGAAGGACACGCGCAGTCCGCGCAGCTCCGCGCCGGGGCGGCTGCTATTGAGAATGCGCTGAGTGAGATCAGCAGCCGGCTGACAGAGGAAGACGGCGGTGCCGGGAGTGGAGAAGAGATATCCGGGCTTATCGCTGAACTGTCGGCTGTGCAGCAGCAAGCCTCAGCACTGTCCCAGGGGATTTCAGCCTACACGGCGGGAGCAGATTCAGCGGCGGATGCCTGTTCACAGCTTTCGGGGCAGATCCCTCAGCTTCAGTCGGGGATTGAATCTTTGAGGTCCGGAATGTCAGACTTAAGCGGAGGAATCAGTGAACTGAAAACAGGTACTTCTAAACTTGCGGAAAATGCGCCTTCCCTGACGGCAGGTATCGCTCAGGCGTCCGGCGGAGCGGAACAGATACAGCAGCAGGGGACTCTGGCGCTGCGCCGGGGCGCGGCAGATCTGAACGATGGACTGGGCCGGCTCGGGGAAGGCGCGGCAGATTTGAAAAACGGAACTTCCCTTCTGGCGTCAGCAGCTTCCCGGATCAGTGCGGAGGCGGGAATTTTATCTGACGCCGGCAAAGAGCAGGCGGAAGATACGGCAGAGATGTTTGCGGCGCCTCTTGAGATTGAGGAAGAGCAGATCACATACGTGGCTGATAACGGACATGCGATGGCTCCTTACATGATGTCGGTAGGATTGTGGGTAGGCTGTATCGCCTTCTGCCTTATGTACCCGCTCACCAGCTGCCCGGGTAAAATGGATTCTGGTTTGAAATGGTGGTTCAGCAAAGCGTCAGTGCTTGTCGTGACCGCTGTCCTCCAGGCGGTTGTTATGCTGGCAGCACTTGCGGTGTTTGACGGATTTGATCCGGAAAGAGCCGGGCTGACTGCCCTGACTGCCTGCGCCGCTTCCGTGGCGTTTATGTCTGTGATGTATTTCTTTACCAGCCTTCTGGGAAGAGTGGGAAGTTTCCTGATGCTGGTGTTTATGGTGGTTCAGCTCGCAGGATCTGCAGGAACGTATCCTCTGGAGATATCAGGAGCATTTGTACCGTATCTGCACGGCTGGGTGCCATTTACCTATACTGTGGCGGCCTTCCGAAGCACGATCAGCGGCGGTGAAGACATCGGAGGATGCCTTCTGTTTCTTCTGGTGCTGACAGCCGTATTTTCAGTTCTTACAGCATTAGAGTTTAAGATCAGGGCAGCAAGGATCCGAAAAGGCGGCAGGACGCTGATAGAGTGGCTCGAAGCACATGGGCTTGCGTAGTATATAATACAGCATGAAGAAAAGAATATCCGTGTAAACACGTCGGATAAAGGACGGCGTATTTGCACGGATATTCTTTTGCATCTAACTAATAATCGGCATAAATTATGAACAAAGCGTGAAATTCATACAAGATTATTGACTTTATTATGCAATAATACTAATATATCACTTAGTTGTCTAACTAATTGATCAGCGTTCCCGGGCGCGGATGAAGAGAATGTGCAGCCGCGCAGGGTATTTGGGAGATATTACAGGGAGGAAAAACAAATGATCCAATGCGATATGAAGGACATCCCGATCCTTGGGCTCATGGGGATCGTCTCGCACAGGGCCATGAACACTGCAAAGGGAATGTATCAGGAATTTGACCTGAACCGCAGTCAGGCGAGTGTGCTGTTTATGCTTCACCAGAGGGATTCCATGTCCCAGAAGGAGCTGGCGGCGCAGTTGAATATTACGGCGCCGTCTATCACATCCATGATCCAGAAGATGGAGCGTGATAAATATATCACAAGGGAACCGGACCGGCATGACCAGCGGGTCATGAGGCTGGCTTTGACAGAGAAAGGAAGATCCTGCATCCAGGCTGTGAAAAATGTGGCAGACCGGATGGAAGAAATCTTTTTTCAGGGAATGAGCCTGGAGGAAAAACTGCTTTTCAGGCGGCTTTTGATCCAGGCGGGCGAAAATCTTACGAATTATGAAAGGAAAGAAAAGGCATGAAAAATCTATTTAAGTACGCGGCAGTGCACTGGAAATCCCTGCTCGCGATCATTGCGATCCTGTTTATTCAGGCATACTGCGATCTGTCGCTTCCTGCCTATACATCAGATATTGTAAATGTAGGTATTCAGCAGGGCGGGATCGAGGATCAGATCCCGGAGGCGCTGGCAGCGGACGAGATGGAGAAACTTCTTCTTTTTGTTCCGTCGGAAGACCGGGAGACTGTCCTGGACGCCTATGAGACGGACAGCACCACCTATGATACAGAAGCTTATGTGCTTCGGGAATCTGTTTCGGAGGACGGGGAGCAGGTGGACCGTCTGACGGATATCCTTGCCTGCCCTATGATGCTGACTGCGGGATTTGAATCCGGCAGTGATATGACAAAGCAGATTGAAGCACAGTTAAAGGAAAATCTCCCTGAGCAGATGATATCGGATGATATGACGGTATTCGATATCATGGGGATGATGCCGGCGCAGCAGAGAGACGCGCTTGTGGAAGAGATGGAAAAGCAGATGGGGGACCTTCCGGATACGATCCTGGAGCAGGCGGCAGTCAGCTATGTCGGAACTGCCTATGAAGGTCTGGGGATGGATATGGATGATATCCAGATACATTATCTTCTTGTTACCGGCGGGAAAATGGTATCGCTTGCCTTTCTCGGCATGGCGACTAGTGTACTGGTTGGCTTTCTGGCTTCGAGGGTCGGAGCGGCGACAGGCCGTGACCTGAGAGGCAGTGTCTTCCGAAAGGTTGTAGGATTCTCAAATAATGAGTTTGACCACTTCTCGACCGCCTCCTTGATCACAAGGAGTACGAATGACATCCAGCAGATCCAGCTTATCATTGTCATGCTGCTGAGGATCGTGCTCTATGCACCGATCCTTGCCATCGGAGGGATCATACAGGTATTGCAGACAAATGTATCTATGTCATGGATCATTGGTCTTGCAGTCCTCCTGATCGCGCTGGTCATCCTTGTCCTGTTCCTCGTGGCAATGCCGAAATTCAGGATCCTGCAGACTCTGGTCGATAAGGTGAATCTGGTCATGAGGGAAATATTGACCGGACTTCCGGTCATCCGGGCGTTCAGCACTCAGAAGCACGAGGAAGAACGATTTGACGATGCAAACAGGAAATTGACGAGGACGAACTTGTTTGTAAACCGCGCCATGACATTCATGATGCCTGTCATGATGCTGATCATGAACGGGGTATCCGTCCTGATCATGTGGAACGGGGCGCACGGTATTGACGAGGGACAGATGCAGGTCGGAGATATGATGGCTTTCATCCAGTATACGATGCAGATCATCATGGGATTCCTGATGCTGTGCATGCTCTCTATCATGCTTCCCAGGGCTGCTGTTGCGGCGGACCGTGTGGAAGAAGTGCTCTCGAGCAAGACGGTCATCCATGATCCGGAGCAGCCGAAAGATTTTTCGGGAAAGAAGAAGGGGATGCTTGTGTTTGATCATGTATCCTTTAAATATCCGGGCGCGGATGAAAATGTGCTGCACGATATTACATTTACCGCAAAGCCGGGTGAGACGACAGCTGTCATCGGAAGCACCGGAAGCGGAAAATCCACTCTGGTCAACCTGATCCCGAGATTTTATGATGTTTCCGAGGGCGGCATTACTCTGGACGGGGTTGATATCCGCGATGTGTCCCAGCATGAACTGAGGGAGAAGCTCGGATATGTTCCACAGAAGGGGCTTCTGTTTTCCGGCGATATCGCTTCGAATATCATGTTCGGCAATCCGGACGGAAGTGAGAGCGAGATGATCGAGGCGGCAGAGATCGCGCAGGCGGCAGAGTTCATTAACGCGAAGCCCGAAGGCTATCACAGCCATATCGCACAGGGCGGCTCCAATGTATCCGGCGGTCAGAAGCAGAGGCTGTCCATAGCCAGAGCGGTTGCAAAGCATCCGGAAGTGTTTATCTTTGACGACAGCTTCTCCGCCCTTGACTTTAAGACTGACGTGACCCTGAGGAAAGCACTGAAGAAGAGGACAAAAGACAGTACGGTCCTGATCGTGGCGCAGAGGATCAGTACGATCCTGAACGCTGAGCAGATCATTGTCCTGGATGACGGAAGAGTTGCCGGTATAGGAACTCATCAGGAACTTTTGGAGAACTGTGAAGTTTATCAGCAGATCGCGGCGTCCCAGCTCTCTGAGTCAGAGCTGGTGGCAGGAATGAAGGGGAACACTGCCGCAGATGGAGCAGATATAGGAGAGGAGGTGCCAAGCCATGCCTAGAGGTATGGGAGGCCCCCATGGAAGAAACATGGCGGGAGAAAAGGCGAAAGATTTTAAGGGAACGATAAAAAAACTGATCCGCTATATGAGCGCTTTTAAGGTTCATATGTTTTTTGTGGCAGTGTTTGCTGTCTGCGGTACGGTTTTTAATATTGTCGGACCTAAGATACTGGGAAAAGCGACCACGGAAATCTTTAACGGACTGGTGAGCAAGGTATCAGGCGGCAGCGGGATGGATTTCGGCAAGATCGGAAGGATCCTTTTGATCACACTCTGCCTGTATCTGATCAGCGCTCTCTGTACGTTCGTTCAGGGAATCATCATGACCGGTGTTTCCCAGAAGACGACTTACCGGCTGAGAAAAGAAATCTCAGAGAAGGTCAACCGGATGCCCATGAACTACTTTGATACAAAACCCGTAGGAGAGGTACTCTCCCGTGTGACCAATGACGTGGATACTCTGGGGCAGAGCTTAAATCAGAGCGCAACCCAGATGATTACCTCGGTGACCACCCTGATCGGCGTATTGATCATGATGCTTTCGATCAGTCCGCTGATGACGCTGGTAGCGCTGTTGATCCTCCCGGTGTCAGTGATCCTGATCTCGTTTGTTATGAAGCATTCCCAGAAATATTTCCGGGGACAGCAGGCATACCTCGGAAATGTAAACGGTCAGGTGGAAGAGATATACAGCGGACATAATATTATCAAAGCATTTAATAAAGAAGATGATGTGATCCGTGAATTTAATGATACGAATGCGAAGCTTTATGATTCCGCATGGAAATCACAGTTCTTTTCCGGAATGATGATGCCTGTCATGCAGTTCATCGGCAATCTGGGATATGTAGGAGTTGCGATATTAGGTGGATTCCTTGCGATCCGGAATGCGATCGAGGTCGGTGACATCCAGTCCTTCATCCAGTATGTAAGGAATTTCACTCAGCCCATCCAGCAGGTGGCGCAGGTCACTAATATGCTTCAGCTCACAGCGGCCGCGTCAGAGAGGGTATTTGAATTCCTTGATGAGGAAGAGGAAGACCAGACGGTGACGGATCCGGTATCCGTCGAAGGACTTCAGGGAAATGTGGAATTCGATCATGTACACTTTGGCTACAATCCGGATAAGATCATCATTAATGATTTCTCTGCTAAGGTGACAGAAGGGCAGAAGATCGCGATCGTCGGTCCTACGGGTGCAGGAAAGACGACAATGATCAAACTGCTTATGCGTTTCTATGACGTGAACAGCGGGGCCATCAAGATCGACGGGCATGATGTACGAGACTTTAACCGCAGCGAGCTCAGAGAGATGTTTGGAATGGTGCTCCAGGACACATGGCTGTTCCACGGAACGATCATGGAAAATATCCGGTACGGAAAGCTGGATGCCACAGATGAAGAAGTGATCCGGGCTGCAAAGGCTGCTCATGTACACCGCTTCGTACAGACTCTTCCGGGAGGATATAATATGGAGCTGAATGAAGAGGCGACCAACGTCTCCCAGGGACAGAAACAGCTTCTCACAATTGCAAGAGCGATCCTGGCGGACCCGAAGATACTGATCCTCGATGAAGCGACCAGCTCGGTAGATACCAGGACAGAGGTTCTTATCCAGAAGGCGATGGATAATCTGATGAAGGGAAGAACCAGCTTTATCATTGCACACAGACTGTCAACCATCCGAGACGCGGATTTGATCCTCGTCATGAAAGACGGTGATATTGTAGAACAGGGAACACATGAAGCATTGCTTGACAAAGGCGGCTTCTATGCAGATCTGTACAATTCACAGTTCGAATCAACAGACCAGACGTGTGCGTAAATCTGGATTTGTGTGTGAGGACGGGAGGCGGAAAACGTCCGAAAACCGCGGAGCGGATTTCGGACGTTTTTCCGCCTCTCGTCCATACACTTAAATCCAGAATTTACATCACATATTTATCCAGGACATCCCTTACTGCCCCGGGACCTTTTGTCATCTCCGCAAAGTACTGGCACACAAGAGGCGCAAGTCCTGCCTCGATCAGGTCTACTCCGAAGATTTCTTTGTCTGTGAGCAGAGGTTTTAAGAGAGTTTTCGCCCTGGCTGCGTCTGTACCGTCTCCGAGCCGGACTGACGCTGCATATGGGCATACGGTTTCCAGAAGCGGGTCCGGGCTTAAATCAAATTTATTGCCATTGTCATCCACTGCCATCAGATAGCGTATCCATCCGGCAAAGACGAGAGGAATGCATTTCAGGTCTGATACATCCAGTTTATCTGAGCGCATATAAGCCTTGATTGTCTCGCCGAACCGGATCGGCAGTTTCTGTGATGTGTCCGTGGCGATGCGCTGCGGTGTATCCGGCATGAAGGGGTTCGGAATACGTACATTTAATACTGTATCGATGAATTCCTTCGGGTCAAGGATGCCCGGATCTACGACCACGGGAAGTCCTTCTTTATAGCCGATCGTCTCCACCAGTTTTTTCAGAGCCGGGTCTTTCATCTCTTTAGAGATCAGGTCATAGCCGAGCAGGCAGCCGAAGACAGCAAGGGCGGTGTGGAGGGGGTTCAGGCAGGTACATACTTTCATTTTTTCTACCTTATCCACGGTTTTACGGTCTGTAAAGATAAAGCCGCCTTTCTCCAGGGAAGGTCTTCCGTTGGGGAAACTGTCCTCGATTACAAGGTACTGGCTTTCTTCTGCGTTTACAAAAGGAGCCACATAAGTTTTTTTGGAGGTGATCACAGGATCAAGATTTTCCAGACCATCTTTTTTCAGCAGCTCTTCCACAGAGGGATCTGGGCGCGGAGTAATCTTATCGATCATAGTCCATGGAAATGACACTTTGGAAGGATCTTCCACATAGGAAAGGAAGCCTTTTTCTGCTGTCCCGTTCTCTTCCCAGACTTTTGCAAAGGCAGTGACCGCGGAGCGGAGTTTGTCGCCGTTGTGGGAGCAGTTATCCATGCTGACCATAGCGATCGGGATACCTCCGGTTATATATCTTGTGTGAAGGAGAGAAGCAATCTTTCCGATATAGCTGTCAGGATTGCCGGGACCGTTTTGCATATCGATCGTTACATCGGCAAGAGGGAGTCCCCTGCCGTCTGTCAGGCTGTACCCCTTCTCTGTGATCGTGAAGGTTGCCATCTGGAGGCTGCCGCTTGAAAAGATTTCTTTGAGGCGGTTGAATTGAACCGTGTTGCCTGAGTCAAGTATGAGAGATTCCACAACGCTTCCCACAACAGTCTTTTCGATATTTCCGTCAGCCTTGAGAGTCACAAGGATGCTTAGATCATCGTGGGGATGATTCATCTTTTCGATAATTTCATAATCGTATCCTTCTGCGGCGATGAGTCCCCGGTCCAGATCTCCATTGTTTAGGAGGTCCTGGACTACATTTGCCTGGAATGCCCGGAAAATATTTCCGGCTCCGAAGTGAATCCAAAACGGATTGCTTTTTGTTTCTTTTGAAACTTTTATACGATCAAATTTGGGGAGACGATATCCTGCGGCTTCCCATTTTCCGCGGTCATTCAGACCGTTTTCGCTTAACTGCATCTTGATTTCCTGCCTTTCTTATTTACCCTCTTTCGGGCGTTGTTTTTTGGTCTGATTTTACTGAATCTGTTTGCTCTGACTTTAATTCCTCTTCTGGCTTTTGTCTATGGCTTCCCAGAGTCCGTTCAGGTATGCCGCGCCAAGCGCACGGTCATAGAGACCGTATCCCGGCATGGCGACTTCTCCCCAGATCATGCGCCCGTGGTCTGGCCGTATAGGACCGTCAAAGCCGATGTCATACAGCGCTTTCATGATCTCATACATATCAAAGGAGCCGTCGGAAGACAGGTGTGCTGATTCCTCAAAGTCTGTGGGCGAGTTGAATTTCAGATTGCGCACATGAGCAAAGTGGATCCTGCCCTTCAGGGAGCGTATCATATCCGGCAGGTCGTTTTCGAGGTTTGTGCCGTAGGATCCGGAACAGAAAGTGACCCCGTTATGCGGATCGTCCACCATTTTCATCATCCGCAGGATGTTTTCTTTATTGATAATGATGCGTGGGAGTCCGAATACGCTCCATGCCGGATCGTCAGGATGGATCGCCATATAAATGTCGTATTCATTGCAGACAGGCATGATCCGTTCCAGAAAATATTTCAGGTTTGCAAAGAGCTTTTCATCGTCAATATCCTTGTACATCTCGAAGAGTTCTTTTACATGTGCCATGCGCTCCGGTTCCCAGCCGGGCATTATAGTGCCGTTAGTCTCGCCGGAGATGGATTCAAACATCTTTTCCGGATCAAGGGCATCTACTGCTTCCTGTGTGTAGGCGAGGACAGTGGAACCGTCGGGACGCTTCCTTGCCAGCTCTGTCCTTGTCCAGTCGAAGACGGGCATAAAATTGTAGCAGACAAGATGTATATCTTCTTCGCCGAGGTTTCTGAGTGTCTCGATGTAATTGTCAATATACAGATCCCGGTCAGCGGAGCCTGTTTTTATGGCATCATGCACATTTACGCTCTCAATCCCGGATACATGGAGCCCGGCGGCAGCGACTTCATCTTTCATGGCGCGGATGCGCTCCCTGCTCCATACTTCGCCCGGGGCTGTGTCATAAAGTGTGGTGATGACCCCGGTAACGCCCGGGATCTGCCGGATCTGCTGCAAGGTAACAGTGTCAAATTTTGAACCATACCATCTGAGTGTCATTTCCATTTCTGAGTATCTCCTTTCAGGAACTTTATGAGCCTTATGTTATAAAATGGGGAGAAAAGAAACAATTGCGCAGATTGTTGTATATATTGTAAAAATTGCTCATGATCACGGTTGCGCGGATCGAGTGAAAGGGGTATATTGTATTTTAGGAAAGAGAGGGGCGCCTTATGAAGAAAAACCTTCAGACAAGATTCAGCACAAGACAATACATGCTCTCCCGGGATTTTGAGATCTATTACTATAAGGATAATACTTTGGCAGGTGTGGACAGCCATACTCATGATTATTATGAATTTTATTTTTTTCTGGAGGGGGATGTGTCTCTGGAGATAGCAGGCAGGATTTTTCCGCTCCGGTTTGGGGATGTTGTCCTGATACCGCCGGGTACCCCGCACCAGCCCTATATCCGTGACAGCAGGACACCATACCGCCGCTTTGTATTCTGGGTCACCGGGGAGTATCTAAACCAGATGATGAAAACCTCGGTGGCTTATGGGTATTTGATGCAGTATGTCCGGACAAAGGGAGAATATATTTTTCACAATGACCGAATCAGTTTCAACGAAATACAGACAAAGGTATTTCGCCTGATCGAAGAGACAAGGGGGAACCGGTTCGGAAAAGACGCCAGGGTTTCGCTGTGCGTCAGTGATCTGATCCTGCATTTGAACCGTATTGTCTATGAACAGAAACATGAGAAGCATCCTCAGGCGGAACAGGCGCTTTATGAGAGCCTGACAGATTATATCGGGGAACATCTGGATGAGGAGTTATCCCTTGACAGCCTGGCGGGGGAATTCTATGTGAGCAAGTATCATATCGCACATGTATTTAAGGACCACATCGGCATATCCATCCATCAGTACATTATGAAAAAGAGGCTCTCCGCGTGCCGTGACGCGATCCGAAACGGGACAAAGATTACGGAAGCATATCTGATGTATGGCTTCAAGGATTATTCGGGATTCTACAGGGCGTTTAAAAAAGAGTACGGGATGTCGCCAAGGGAGTGGCAGGAAATAAACAGGAAACTACTTTCGGAGCCGTAAAAGACGGTGGGCGGAACAGAAGTAACAATGAGTATATTTCGTTGTATTTTTGGAAACTAATTGCTATAATGACTCCATGCAGTGTAAATATGCCGGGAGGCGCTGAAGTTTACAATTAGCAGGGGGTGTGTGCATGAGGGATGAATCAAAAGAATATTTGATGCTTCGGGATGAGATCCTGAAAGATTATGAGATTATCCAGAATTCCAGAAATGTTTTATATGCAGCTGTTGCAGCAATACTGGCATTTGCTGTTGATCAAAAAGAAGCGCTTCTCTTTTTGATCCCGTATATCGTGATCATCCCTGTATATTTGGTGACGATCGATTATACGCTTAATATGTACAAGCTGGGGACATATCTGAAAGTATTTCATGAACAAGGTGATTTCCGGTGGGAAAACAGATTGTATTTATTAAATTATGACATTAAAAAGCGCGTGACGAGAGGAGAACGATTCTTTCATGCTCCGTTTATGGTATCAGCGTTTGTATGTTCTATGTTGTTTTTTGCTGCTCTTACTTATCCAGAGACTTTCCGGAAGGCATCAGTCGGATTTATACTCTGCTTTATAGCGGGTATAGTCTTGCCCGCAGCAGTGGCAGTGATTTTCCTTAAGTATAAAAATATAGAGAAGATACAGAAAAAATACATCCTCAGCTGGGAGGAAGTAAAAGAAAAAGAAGCCAAGAAAGCGGCTGAAAACTAATTCACAAAATATACAACTAGGAGAAAGCAGGTATTCACGTATGGGTTTTACACATTTTGATGAAAACGGAAAAGCAGTTATGGTGGATGTGACAGACAAAAAAGAGACGGTCCGTGAAGCCTGCGCTTCGGGCAGGATCACTGTAAGCCGGGAAGTGTTCAGGGCCGTACGTGAAGGACGGGTCGGAAAAGGCGATGTGCTGGGCGTGGCTGCAACTGCAGGGATCATGGGGGCGAAGAGGACCGCTGAGCTGATCCCCATGTGTCATATCCTTCCGATTACAAAATGTAAGGTGGATTTTGATATGGACGAAGCCGAATCTGCGATCTGCTGCACATGCACTGTGAAAGTGACCGGAAAGACCGGCGTGGAGATGGAAGCTCTGACAGGGGCGAGTATCGCCCTGCTTACAATCTATGATATGTGTAAGGCAATGGACAGATCCATGGAGATCGGAGAAATCTATCTTGTGAAAAAGACCGGCGGGAAGAGCGGGGAAGTACACAATGACCTTCATCCCCGCAGAGACAGGGAAACGGGCTGCCACAAAGGCGGTCGTACCGAACTGGATATACTTTAGGCGGGATACCGGGATACTGTATGGCAGGGATGCGGCGCCCGGAGAGAAGGAGCGTGACAAAATGGAAGGATACAGGTGGAAGGCGGCAGTGGTAACACTGAGCGATAAAGGATATGCCGGGGAGCGGGAAGATAAGAGCGGTCCCCTTATCTGTGAAATGATCGCGGAAGCCGGGTATGATGTTCAGAAAACTGTTCTGCTTCCAGATGAAAAGGAAGAAATAAAAAAATGTCTATGTTTACTGTGTGATGTTGAAAGAATGGATATTATTTTCACTACAGGGGGAACCGGATTCGCTCCGCGAGACTGTACTCCTGAGGCGACACTGGAGGCGGCAGATCGGATCGCACCGGGGATCGCCGAGGCGATGCGCCTCGCGTCCCTCAGGATAACTCCAAGGGCAATGCTGAGCCGGGGCGTTTCTGTTATCCGCGGACAGACGCTGATCATCAATCTCCCCGGAAGCCCAAAGGCTGTGAGAGAAAATCTGGAAGCGGTGCTTCCGTCTCTGGATCACGGTCTGGCAATTCTGACAGCCAGAGCAGGAGAATGTGCGCGATGAAAGATCAATTTGGAAGGACGATCGATTATATGCGGGTGTCTGTGACAGACCGCTGTAATCTCCGATGTGTTTACTGTATGCCTGCTGAGGGTATCCCCTTGGTACCCCATCAGCAGATACTGAGTTTCGATGAGATTGCCCGGATATGCAGGATCGGCGCGGGACTCGGGATCAGGAGGATAAAGTTGACCGGCGGCGAGCCGCTGGCGCGCAGAGGGCTCCCGGAGCTATTGGGAATGCTGAAAGGGCTCCCGGACATTGAGCAGGTGACTTTGACAACAAATGGGACACTTTTAAAGGAACAAATAAATGAATTAGTTTCTAATGGGCTGGATGCTGTCAATGTCAGTATTGATACGATGGATCCCTGCCGATATCGGGAAATGACCCGGGGCGGCAGCCTGGAAAAGGCGCTGGAAGGCCTGGACGCTGCTGCAGGGGTTCCCGGTCTTTCCGTTAAAGTAAACTGTGTTCCTTTAAAGGAGACGGGGGATGAAGACTATATCCGGCTTGTTCTTTTTGCAAAAGAGGGAAAGGCTGATGTGCGGTTTATCGAAATGATGCCTATCGGAATGGGAAAGAATTTTGAGGGGCGCAGCAGGGAAGATATTTGTGCCGTACTGGAGAAGACATACGGGAAAGCGGAGTGGTATACCGGACGGATCGGAAACGGTCCGGCCGAATATGTACATTTTCCCGGGTTCGTGAAACATGTCGGTTTTATCAGCGCGGTCTCTCATCAGTTCTGCGGCGGATGCAACCGTGTCCGTCTTACGTCAGAGGGATATTTAAAACCATGTCTCCAGTACGGGGCGGGAACAGATCTCAGAGCCCTGCTGAGGAGCGGCGCAGGAGATGAGAAAATCCGGATGGCGATGAAGGAGACGATCTATGCCAAGCCTGCGCATCATTTGTTCAGAGAAGGCAGACATGCAGAAGAAACACTGGAAACAAAAGAAATGTCCAGGATCGGAGGTTGAAATCATATATGGGGAAAGTGACAGCGGTCTGTACGAGCCCGGCAAAGGGTACACAGAAGCAGAACATAGGCAAAGGCATTTTTATAGAAGATTACGGGATTCAGGGGGACGCACATGCAGGAAAGTGGCACCGTCAGGTCAGTCTCCTCTCATATGAGAAGATTGAAGGATTCCGTGAGAGAGGAGCAGAAGTGGAGGACGGAGCATTCGGTGAGAATCTGGTGGTGGAAGGGATTGATTTCCGTTCACTTCCTGTGGGAACACGGCTGATCTGCAACGAAGTTATACTGGAGATAACTCAGATCGGGAAGGAGTGCCACCACGGATGCCAGATCTTTCAAAAGATGGGAGACTGCATTATGCCCAGGGAAGGTGTTTTTGCAAAGGTAATCCGGGGCGGGACGATCCGCACGGGCGATGTCATGAAGGTGGAGGAAGATGATTAAAAGAAGAGTTTTTCGTAAAATATGCTTTCTTTTGACTGCTGTATCATGCGCTGTTTTTCTGCTCGCTGCCTGCTCCGGGCGGTCAGAAGAGACAGGAGCGGAGCTGGCGGAAGAGGAAGCCCGTAATGGTCCCGAAGAAGGCGAATATACATTTCAGGACGTAGAGGGAAATGAATATGAGGCACCGCTGCTTTCGGATGTGCCTAAATGCACCTATGATCTTTCAAAGATTAAGACAGACGAGGAGACAGGGGTTAAAAGTTTCCATGATGAGGAAAACGGAGTAACCGCCCGGTTTGGTATCGATGTGTCCGAGTTCCAGGGAGAGGAGATCGATTGGAACCAGGTGAAGGAAAGCGGCGTGGAGTTTGTGATCATCCGGCTTGGCTACCGGGCATACGGGGATACAGGAGACCTGGTCATGGATGCCATGTACGAGCAGAATATGAAAGGCGCGCTGGAGGCAGATCTGGATGTAGGCGTGTATTTCTTCTCTCAGGCAGTGAGCGCCGCCGAGGCGGTGGAAGAGGCTGAGTTTGTCCTCAAGAACATAAAGCCTTATGAGATAACCGGACCGGTGGTTTACGATACGGAAGAGATCAAATGGGACACTGCCAGAACAGATGGCAATACGGATAATGATTTCACAAATTTCTGTAAAGTTTTCTGCGATACCGTGGAGCAAAAGGGATATGACGCCATGATCTATTCTAATATGAAGTGGATGGCATTTACTCTTGATATGGAAGAACTGACAGAGTATGATTTCTGGTATGCGGATTATCATGATATTCCCCAGTGCCCTTATGATTATAAAATCTGGCAGTACAGCGAGACCGGGGCGGTGCCGGGGATCAATGCAAATGTAGACCTGAACCTTTGGTTCGAAAAGGAAAACTGACAGGAGGATGCGTATGAAATGGAATAAATACCGTTTAAAGACAACAACTGAAGCAGAGGATATCGTGAGCAGCATGCTTATGGATCTGGGAATACAGGGCGTGGAGATCGAGGACAAGGTCCCGCTCACGCAGTCTGACAAGGAGCAGATGTTTGTGGATATACTGCCGGAGATCGAGGCGGATGACGGAGTAGCTTATCTTAGCTTTTATCTGGAGCCGGAGGAAGATCAGGAAAAGATCCTGGCGGATGTCCGCCGGGAGCTTGAGGAGATGTCTGCCTATGTGGATGTGGGAGAGTGCCTGATCGAGGAGTCTGAAACAGAGGACGTGGACTGGGTTAATAACTGGAAGCAGTACTTTCATCAGTTCTATGTGGACGATATACTGATCATTCCTTCATGGGAGGATGTAAAGCCGGAGGATGAGGATAAGATGGTCATCCATATTGACCCGGGCACCGCGTTCGGCACGGGGATGCATGAGACCACGCAGCTCTGTATCCGCCAGATCCGTAAGTATGTAACTCCGGATACGAAGATCCTTGACGTGGGATGCGGGAGCGGGATCCTCGGCATGCTGGCGCTGAAGTTCGGCGCGGCATATTCCGTGGGCACGGACCTTGATCCCTGCGCGATCGACGCCACCCATGAGAATATGGAAGTAAACGGCATTCCGAAAGACAAGTATGAAGTGATGATCGGAAATATTATCGATGACAAAGCGGTGCAGGACAAAGCGGGGTATGAATGCTATGATATCATAGCTGCAAATATCCTGGCAGACGTCCTTGTGGAGCTGACCCCGGTGGTAGTAAATCAGTTAAAGCCGGGCGGCATCTATATTACCAGCGGAATCATTGACGATAAAGAGCAGACCGTAGTGGACGCAGTGAAGGCGGCAGGACTGGAAGTGCTTGACGTGACTTATCAGGGCGAGTGGGTCTGCGTAACAGCGAGGAAGAAATAATGCAGCAGTTTTTTGCGGAACCATCTTGGATAGAAGAGAACAGAATATTGATGCGGGGCGCGGATGTGAACCATATGAAAAATGTGCTCCGCATGAAGCCCGGGGAGGATGTGCGGATCAATGACGGCGCGGGAAAGACGTATCTGTGCTGTATCAGCGCTTACGAAGAGCAGACCGCGGTCCTTGACATCCTTAAGGAGCTGGATTCTGACACAGAACTGCCGTCCAGGATCGTCTTGTTCCAGGGGCTTCCGAAGGGGGACAAGATGGAGTGGATCGTGCAGAAGGCAGTGGAGCTGGGCGCGTACAGCGTCGTTCCTTTTGCGGCGAGGCGCTCTGTGGTGAAGCTGGATGAGAAAAAGGCGGCAAAGAAACAGGCGCGCTGGCAGGCGATTGCCAAGGGCGCGGCGGAACAGTCCGGCCGCGGCATCGTTCCGGAGATTCAGTCTGTGCAGACCTTTGGGGAAGCGCTTAAGACGGCAGAGGAGCTGGATGTGATTCTCATTCCCTATGAGCTGGAAGAGGGGATGAAAGAGACCACGCGCGTGATTGAAAATATCGAGCCCGGGCAGTCTGTGGGAATCTTCATCGGACCGGAGGGCGGATTTGAGGAAGAAGAGGTGGAGCTGGCCAAGGCGGCGGGAGCATATCCGGTCACACTGGGGAAACGGATCCTGCGCACAGAGACAGCCGGGCTTACCGCTCTGTCCATCCTTATGTATTATCTGGAGAGCCGGACCGCGTGAGCGAGCGGGAGCCGTGCTTCTTGAACGAGTGAGAGCCGGAACGCGTGAACAGGCGTCCGGCCCGTGCATAATTTATATAGTAAGAAAACAGTAAAGGAAAGGAAAAATGGAAATTTATCTGGACAATTCCGCCACGACCATGTGTTATCCGGAAGTGGGGGAACTGGTATATAAAGTCATGTGCCGGGACTACGGCAACCCGTCCTCCCTGTACAGGAAAGGTGTGGAAGCGGAACATTATATCCGGGACGCAAAGGAGACGATCTCAAAGCTTTTGAAAGTGAACGCAAAGGAGGTCTTTTTTACCTCCGGCGGCACAGAGAGCGATAACCTTGCGCTCATCGGATGCGCCAGGGCAAACCGGCGCAGAGGAAACCATCTGATCACCTCGAGCATCGAGCATCCTGCTATCCTGAATACCATGAGGTATCTGGAGGAAGAGGAGGGATTTCGGGTGACCTATCTCCCGGCAGACGGGCAGGGCCGCGTCCGGCTCGACGCGCTGAAGGAAGCATTGTGCCCGGAAACAATCCTGGTTTCTGTTATGTATGTGAATAATGAGGTTGGGACTGTGCAGCCCGTCCAGGAGGCGGCTCAGATCACAAAGAGGTATAATCCCTCGATTCTGTTCCACACGGATGCGGTACAGGGATTTGGAAAATACCGCATCTATCCGAAGAGGATGGGGATCGATCTGCTCTCCGCGAGCGGACATAAGATCCACGGTCCGAAAGGTGTCGGCTTTCTTTATGTGGACAGCCGGGTGAAGATCCATCCGATTTTGTTCGGGGGCGGACAGCAGAGGGATCTGCGCTCCGGGACGGAGAATGTGCCCGGGATCGCAGGACTCGGACTTGCGTCAAAGATGATCTATCAGGACCTTGAGATGAAGACAGCCCTTATGAGAGAACTGAAAGCATATTTTATAAAAGGGCTTGAAGAGATCGGAGACACGACTGTCCATGGCGTGACTGACGATGGCAGCGCTCCCCACATTGTCAGCGCGGGGATAGCGGGAGTGCGCAGTGAAGTCCTGCTGCACACGCTGGAAGACAAGGGGATTTATGTGTCTTCCGGGTCCGCATGCTCGTCCAACCATCCGGCAGTCAGCGGCGTCCTGAAGGCCATCGGGACTCCGAGAGAATACCTGGACGCTACGCTGAGGTTCAGTATGTCAGAGTTCACCACAAAAGAAGAAATTGACTACACGCTGGAAACACTATATAATTGTATACCGATGCTTCGGAAATTTACACGGCGCTGAGGCGCTGAGAAAAGCTGTAACCGGTCAGCGTGCGTGTGTCAGCGCGGGAAACGCTCCGGGTCAGGCGGAAAAAGGAGAATACCATGACGTTTCATTCATTTTTGATCAAATATGGAGAAATTGGGATAAAGGGCAAAAACCGGTATATGTTCGAGGACGCTCTTGTGCGCCAGATCCGGTATGCTCTTAAAGATGTAGAGGGGGAGTTCCTTGTCCACAAATGTCACGGAAGAGTCTATGTGGACTGCGAGGGTGAATACGACTACGAAGAGACCGTTGAAAGCCTTAAAAAAGTGTTCGGTATCGTGGGAATATGCCCGGTCGTGAGAAAACCGGTGAAAGAGCTGGAGGAGCTGAAAAAAGACGTGGTCGTCTATGTGGGAGAGATGTATCCTGAGGGCGACAAGACATTTAAAGTGGAGGCAAGACGCGCGAACAAGAGATATCCGGTAAATTCCATGGAGATCAACTGTGCTCTGGGCGAGGCGGTGCTGGACGCTTACCCGGAGATGAAGGTAGATGTGCATCACCCGGATGTGCGGCTGAATGTGGAGATCCGCGAGGAGGTCTATCTGTATTCCGAGATCATTCCCGGACCGGGCGGAATGCCTGTGGGTACCAACGGCAGCGCGATGCTGCTTCTCTCCGGAGGAATTGACAGCCCGGTGGCGGGATATATGATCGCGAAGAGGGGCGTGGAGATCGAGGCGACTTATTTTCATGCGCCGCCGTATACAAGCGAGCGGGCGAAGGAGAAGGTCGTTGATCTGGCAAGGCTTGTCTCTGCGTATGCGGGACCGATCAAACTCCATATCGTTAACTTTACGGACATTCAGCTGGCGATCTACGAGAAATGCCCGCACGATGAGCTGACGATCATTATGCGCCGTTATATGATGCGGATCGCAGAGCAGTTCGCAAAAAAGGACGGCTGTCTGGGACTGATAACGGGAGAGAGTATCGGACAGGTGGCGAGTCAGACTATGCAGAGCCTGGCGGCGACTAACGCGGTGTGTACTCTTCCGGTTTACCGTCCGCTGATCGGTTTTGACAAGAGAGAGATCGTGGAGATTTCTGAGAAGATCGACACGTACGAGACATCGATCCAGCCGTTTGAGGACTGCTGCACGATTTTTGTGGCAAAGCATCCTGTGACGAAGCCGAATGTGGAAAGGATCGAGAAGTCAGAGCTGAACCTGTCGGATAATATAGAAGAACTTGTGAAGACAGCGGTTGAGACAGCGGAAGTGATCACAGTAGGTAAATAACAGCCGCAGAGTCAGAATGACAGAACAAAAAGAGCTGCCTCGGATTGAGACAGCTCTTTCATAAGTAAAAAATATGTCTGATTATTTGATGATGTATGGATCGAGTGCGGCAAGAATGTCATCGATGTCTCCATCTGCGTGAATGTTGAGATCGATCGGCTTGGAAAGATCCAGGCTGAAGATTCCCATGATGGATTTTGCATCTATAACATATCTTCCGGATACTAAATCGAAATCGTTATCATACTTTGTAATCTCGTTTACAAAAGATTTTACTTTGTCGATTGAGTTTAATGAAATCTGTACTGTTTTCATTGGATAATCCTCCTTGAATCATAGAATAAAGTAAGGTCTCTGACCTCATGTATATTCTAGGGGATGCTATCGCAAAAGTCAAGTGACACATAGGAAAAAAGAGGTAAATTCAAAATGAAAAAAGCAGCGCTCCACAATTTGGGATGTAAAGTAAACGCATATGAAACAGAAGCAATGCAGGAGATGCTCGAGCAGGCAGGCTATGAGATCGTGCCTTTTAAAGAAGGCGCGGATGTCTATGTAATCAATACCTGCACAGTAACCAATATCGCGGATCGGAAATCCCGTCAGATGCTTCACCGCGCCCGAAAACTGAACCCGGAGGCAGTGGTCGTGGCGGCAGGGTGTTATGTCCAGACGCAGGGAGAACGGGAGATAGATCCCTGTATTGATATCGTGATCGGAAATAACCACAAAAAAGACCTGGTCAGAATATTGAGAGAATATGAAGAAAACAGAGAAAAAGACCGCGCCGGTGAGATCGGAGACATTAACATGACAAAAGAGTACGAATCTCTTCACCTTACCCGTACAGGTGAACACACCCGTGCTTATATCAAAGTTCAGGACGGCTGCAACCAATTCTGCACCTACTGTATCATTCCCTATGCCAGAGGGCGGGTACGCAGCAGAGATATGCAGGATGTGGAGCAGGAGGTAAGAACGCTTGCCGGAAATGGCTATCAGGAAGTCGTGCTCACAGGAATCCATTTGAGCTCATACGGCATTGATTTTGATGGCCGGCGGCATCTGATTGAGCTGATCCGGGCAGTCCATGAGATTGAAGGCATCAGGAGGATCCGGCTGGGATCTCTGGAACCGGGGATAGTGACAGAAGAATTTGCCGAAGCGCTTGCCTCCATGCCAAAGATCTGTCCACATTTCCACCTTTCTCTCCAGAGCGGATGCGATGCCGTATTGAAGCGCATGAACCGAAAATACACGAGCGGCGAGTATTATGAGAAATGTCGTATCCTCAGAAAATATTTTGACGCCCCGGCTCTTACGACAGACGTGATCGTGGGTTTTCCGGGAGAGACGGAAGCGGAGTTTCAGGAATCTTATGATTTTGTGGACAAGGTGGATTTTTATGAGACCCATATATTTAAGTACTCAAAACGAGAGGGGACAAAGGCAGCATCCATGCCTGACCAGGTGGATGAGCAGATTAAAGCGCAAAGAAGCGCCCGCCTGATCGAACTGGGCGAAAAGAAACGGAAAGCTTATGAGAAAAAATTCATCGGCAGGACGGTTGAGGTGCTCGTGGAAGAGGATGCGGTCATCGGCGGGAAGAATGTTCAGACAGGGCATACAAAAGAGTATATTAAAATTGCACTAGACTCGGAAGAAAATCTCCGTAATTGTATCGTAAACGTTCAAATTGATAATGACTCACAAATTATACATTGAATTTTAAAGGGGATTATATTAGAATTGTAAATAGGGATTCTGGGTCTTCCCAGAGGAAAAGGCGGGCCGCCGGCAACTGGCGGATGCCTGAAATAATAGGAACATACAGAGAAGGAGGAGCATCAGGATGAGTGATTTAGGCAACACACAATTCTTTCAGGTAGAGCCCGGACCGCAGATCTCAGCAAAGGATATTCTTGAGATTGTGTTCAAGGCTCTGAAAGAAAAAGGGTACAATCCGGTCAATCAGATCGTTGGATATATCATGTCAGGAGATCCCACATATATTACCAGCTACAACGGGGCAAGAAGCCTTGTGATGAAGGTGGAGAGGGATGAACTTGTAGAAGAGATGCTGAAAGCGTATATTGAACATAATTCCTGGGAATAATCAGCTATGAGGATCATGGGACTTGATTACGGGACTAAGACAGTCGGGGTCGCTGTCAGCGATCCTCTCGGTCTTACAGCCCAGGCAATAGAAACGATCGGACGAAAAGAAGAGAATAAGCTGAGGAGAACCTGCGCACGTATTGAGGAGCTGATCGAAAAATACGGTGTAGACAAGATCGTGCTTGGTTTTCCGAAGCATATGAACAATGATATCGGGGAACGCGCTGAGAAGTCGCTGGAATTCAGAGACATGCTTCACCGCAGGACCGGACTTGAGATCATTATGTGGGATGAACGGCTGACCACAGTGGAGGCGGAACGGACCCTGATCGAGAGCAATGTGCGGCGGGAGAACCGCAAGAAACACATTGATCAGATCGCGGCAGTGTTTATCCTTCAGGGATATCTGGATTACCTTCACATGAAGAAGGCAGAAGAAAGAGCGGCGGAGTAGGCGTGGACAGTGATAAGGGGCATTTAAGATGGAAAAAATAAGATTTGCGTTCGCAGACGGGAGCGGGGAAGACGAGTTTTTTGTACTTGAGGAAACAAGGATAAACGGAAGTACATATCTGCTTGTCACGGATTCTGAGGAAGATGACGCGGAATGTCTGATATTGAAGGAGACAGAGGGACCTGCGCCCGGGGACGGCGTCTATGAGATCGTGGAAGATGAAACCGAACTTCTGGCAGTGTCAAAGGTGTTTGAAGAACTGCTGGAGGATGTAAGTATAGAAATGTAACATATTGAGGGAACACGGATGGAACAGAAAAAGACAGAGGAGCTGCTCAGGCAGAGACTCAAGGAGAAAGGGCTCAAGGTAACTCACCAGAGACTCCTTATCCTTTCTGTGCTGGAACAGAACAGCGGCAGTCATATGGCGGCGGAGGATATCTATGAGCTTGTGACGGAAAAACATCCCGAGATCGGGCTGGCGACAGTGTACCGGACTCTCCAGCTTCTCTGGGATATGCAGCTCGTAGACCGGATCAACCTTGATGACGGGTGTGTGCGCTATGAGATCGGTCATTTGCTGCTGGATGAGACAAAACACAATCATCACCATCTCATATGCAGGAAATGCGGCAAAGTGATCCCGTTCGATGCGGATCTTCTGGATGAGCTTGAGGATCACATCGAAGAAGCGACGGGATTCCATGTACTGGATCATGAACTGAAGTTTTTCGGTCTGTGCAGAGAATGTATGAAAAGTGAGAAAAGCAGCTGCTGATTCCGCTCTTATTTTTGTGCCCTGAAGTAAGGAAATACATAAAAATAATATGGAGGTGTTTATTTTTTGAAGAAAGAAAAAAAGGGGAAACTGCGTATCATACCGCTGGGCGGTCTGGAGCAGATCGGTATGAACATCACTGCCTTTGAATACGAAGACAGTATTGTTGTCGTGGACTGCGGTCTTGCCTTCCCGGAGGATGATATGCTGGGGATCGATCTTGTGATCCCGGACGTGACATATTTAAAAGACAATGCGTCCAAGGTGAAAGGCTTTGTCATTACCCATGGACATGAAGACCACATCGGGGCGCTGCCTTATGTGCTGAAGGAGATTAACCTACCCATCTATACCACAAAGCTTACGATGGGCATCATTGAGAACAAGTTAAAGGAGCACAATCTTCTGCGCAGCACAAAGCGCAAGGTCGTGCAGCATGGGCAGTCCATCAACCTGGGAAAATTCAGGATCGAGTTTATCAAAACGAACCACAGCATCCAGGATGCCTCGGCTCTTGCCATCTACTCTCCGGCAGGCGTGGTCGTCCACACAGGAGACTTCAAGGTAGATTATACGCCGGTATTCGGGGATGCCATTGATCTTCAGAGGTTTGCTGAGATCGGGAAAAAGGGCGTACTGGCGCTTATGTCTGACAGTACCAATGCAGAGAGACGCGGTTTTACACAGTCTGAGCGCACCGTGGGAATCACATTTGACCACATATTCGCCGAGCATCAGAATACACGTCTGATCATCGCTACATTTGCCTCAAACGTGGACCGCGTGCAGCAGATCATTAACTCGGCATATAAATATCACAGAAAAGTCGTTGTGGAAGGACGGAGTATGGTAAACATCATCTCTATAGCATCTGAGCTGGGATATCTGCATCTTCCGGAGAACACCCTGATCGAGATCGATGAGATGAAGAATTATCCGCCGGAGAAGATGGTGCTCATCACAACCGGGAGCCAGGGAGAGTCCATGGCGGCGCTGTCAAGGATGGCTGCGGACGTTCACCGCAAAGTTACGATCCAGCCTAATGACACGATCATTTTCAGCTCAAACCCGATCCCGGGCAATGAGAAATCTGTCTCACGCGTGATCAATGAGTTGTCTGCAAAAGGGGCGGAAGTGATTTTCCAGGATACCCATGTATCAGGGCATGCCTGTCAGGAAGAACTGAAACTGATCTATTCGCTTGTAAAACCGAAATACGCGATCCCGGTTCACGGAGAATACCGTCATCTGAAAGCCAATGCAGAGGTGGCAAAATCACTGGGAATTCCCAAGCAGAACGTATTTATCATCCAGTCAGGAGACGTGCTGGAGCTGGACGATGATTCTGCAAAGGTCGTGGACAAGGTACACACAGGCGCGGTTCTTGTGGATGGTCTTGGAGTGGGTGACGTGGGGAATATCGTTCTCCGCGACAGACAGCATCTTGCAGAGGATGGCATAATTATCGTAGTGCTGACGCTTGAGAGGCGGACAAACCGTCTTCTTGCGGGTCCGGATATCGTATCCCGCGGATTCGTATACGTAAGAGAATCCGAACAGCTTATGGAGGATGCGAGAAAGGCTGTTTCAGACGCTCTGGATAAATGTCTGGGCGGCCGCCATACAGACTGGAACAAGATCAAGCTTGTGATCCGCGATGCTATGAATGACTATATCTGGAAAAAGACAAAGAGGAAACCCATGGTGATCCCGATCATCATGGATGTAGATGTGTAAGATATGATAGTAGATGAACGTATCGTTACATTCATCAATTCGCTTGACACCAGGAACAGTGAAATACTGGAGACGATCGAGAAGGAGGCTCTTGCTTCTTCCGTTCCTATCATAAGGCGGGAGATGCAGAGCTTCCTCAAGACGCTCCTTTTGATCCGAAAACCTATGCGCATTCTGGAAGTCGGAACTGCCGTAGGTTTCTCTGCGTTATTGATGAGTGAATATGCCCCTGAAGGGTGCAGGATAACAACGATTGAAAATTATGAAAAAAGGATCCCGGCGGCCCTGGAGAATTTCCGGCGGGCAGGGAAAGAAGAGAAGATCACCCTCATAGAAGGGGATGCCGCGGAAGTGTTGAAGACACTGGAAGGGCCCTATGATTTTATTTTTATGGATGCGGCAAAAGGACAGTATATCCATTACCTTCCGGAAGTTCTGCGGCTCCTGCCGGAAGGAGGCGTGCTTGTCTCTGACAATGTGATGCAGGACGGAGAAGTGATAGAATCGCGGTTTGCGGTGGAGCGCCGCAACCGGACGATCCATGCCCGCATGAGGGAGTATCTGTATGAGCTGAAACACAATGACGCTCTGGTGACATCCATTATTCCATTGGGAGACGGAGCGGCGGTGAGTGTGAAGCGGTCTGAGTCTGCTATGAGGGAACCGGAGACGGAGAAAACAAAAAGACAGGAGGCAGAAAATGGGAAGACATCCTGAATTATTGATCCCGGCGAGCAGCCTGGAAGTTTTGAAGACTGCGGTCATCTTCGGGGCGGATGCTGTGTATATCGGCGGCGAGGCGTTTGGGCTGCGGGCAAAGGCAAAGAATTTTTCCATGGAAGAAATGAAGGAAGGGATCGGGTTCGCGCATGAGCACGGTGTGAAGGTTTACGTCACAGCGAATATCCTGGCTCACAATGACGATCTGCCGGGAGTGCGCGAATATTTTGAAGAGCTGAGAGAAATAAAACCGGACGCCCTGATCATTGCGGATCCGGGCGTGTTTGATATTGCAAAAGAGGTGTGCCCGGAGATCGAACGCCATATCAGCACCCAGGCGAACAATACAAATTACGGGACATATAATTTCTGGTACCGCCAGGGGGCAAGCAGGGTTGTGTCCGCCAGGGAGCTGTCCATGAAGGAACTCAAGGAACTGCGGGCAAATATCCCGGCAGACCTGGAGATCGAGACTTTCGTCCACGGAGCAATGTGTATTTCCTATTCCGGACGGTGCCTTCTGAGTAATTACTTTACGGGACGGGACGCGAACCGGGGGGCGTGCACTCATCCGTGCCGATGGAAATATGCAGTGGTGGAGGAGACGAGACCGGGCGAATATATGCCTGTCTATGAAAATGAGAGGGGAACATATATTTTTAACTCCAAGGATCTGTGTATGATCGAGCATATACCGGAGCTGATCGATGCGGGGATTGACAGTCTGAAGATCGAGGGGCGGATGAAGACCGCTCTCTATGTGGCGACTGTGGCGCGCACATACAGGAAAGCTATCGATGATTACCAGAAAGATCCGGAGCTGTACAGGAAGAATATGCCCTGGTATCTGGATCAGATATCAAATTGTACTTACAGGCAGTTCACCACAGGCTTTTTCTTCGGAAAGCCGGATGAAACCACCCAGATTTATGACAGCAATACGTACAATAAAGAATACACCTATCTCGGTATTGCAGGAGAGATAAAAGACGGACTCTGCAGGATCGAGCAGCGAAACAAGTTCTCTGTGGGTGAGCGCATTGAGATCATGAAGCCCTGCGGGGATAATGTGGAAGTGGAAGTAAAGCGCATCCTAAATGCAGACGGGGAAGAGCAGGAGAGCGCGCCCCACTCAAAACAGGTGCTGTGGGTAGAACTGAGCGAGACGCCGGAAGTGTATGATATCCTCAGACGCAGAGAGTGAGAAATCTGGATTTGCCGGGGCGCTCCGCTGTTTTCTGGAAGCGCTCAAATCGGAGGGGCCCCGGACAAATGCAGATTTCGAAAGAGGGGAGACGCAGCTTCACGGTACTCACTACGGGAAAAGTTTACGGATGTTGCGGTGGGATGGAGGTTTTGTTTTGTCGACGAAGCTCCCCTCTCGTCCCGCTTTGAAATCCTGCATTTGGCTGTGGTGACTGCCGATCGGTTGAACTTAGAAAACCGCCCTATTTCAAGCGCCTTTCGTGGCGGGCGGGGATGTGGCGGCGGTGACTTGGAGCGATTTGCTGGAAAGACTTAAAGGAATGGGATACAGCATTAATTTCAAAGCGGATGCCTGAGCGGAAGCGAATCGTCCGCTTTGAAATTGTCCTTAGCTGTATCCCATTCCTTTTACGTCTTTCCCAAATCGTGGAACCGGAACCCGAGCCACACCCCCGCCCGCCACGAATACGTCTTAAAATAATCCACGGTTTTCGGCCGTTATACCGCTCGTCCGTCCCACACACAAATCCAGATTTAAACAGTTTTAGAAGAAGAATTCTGCTGCTTTGTCTGAACTGCACACTTTCGTGAGTTTTTTCTCAAGTATTCCAAGTTTGATCGAATTTACGGCGCGGGCCTTCTGGCGGCATGTGCGCACACACTTCATGCAGCCGATGCATTTTTTATGGTCTGTCTTTTTCGGGTCGTCAACGGGAATGGCGGCGGCAGGACAGGCTTTGGCACACGCGCCGCACAGGGTGCAGAGGCTCGGGTCAGCTTTGGGGAAAAGCGCTGTCTTTCCATATTTGCGGTAAGGAGTATTGCCCGGCACATGCAGGTCAAAGCCCTCGAAGGACTCTTCTTTTCTCATCCTGCGGTTCAGCTCGATCCCATACTCAGACGCCTGCCTGAGGTCTGCTTTATTCGGGCGTCGTGCTCCGATCATGGGGATGATGGAGTGCTCCGTAGGAAAAGCGGCTGCCGCGATGACTTTGAAGCCTTTTCCCTCCAGTTCGGTCTTTAATTCCAGAAGAGCGTCTTCGTATTCCCTGCATCCGTATGTGGCGGCAATAGCGGCCGGTGTATTGTTTCCTGAGATATTCTGCAGGTATTCCAGGAAAAGTGCGGGGACACGCCCGTAGTAGACAGGGATCCCAAAGATGGCGAAATCATTGGAACCGAATTTCAAAGATGGTTTTTTTGCCTTATATACGGAAAAATCAAAGGATACGGACTTGGCATCTATGTTGCGCGCTGTCTCCATCATGATCTTCCGTGTTGCTCCTGTGGGGCTGAAATAAACAAGTTTTAGTTCGTTTATCTTCATAAAATCAGTTCTCCTTTGTAAATGATGAATTATGTTCATGATATCACAAAGCGAAAAAAATTGCACGGATTCTGAAAAAGGAGATTGTATTATTTACATTATAGAGTATAATACAAAACAAGGAGGCATATTTGGTTTCAGCTCAGGAGGTTGGATATGATAATCAAGATCGATGTTTCAGGGGAAATCCCGATTTATGTGCAGCTGCGCAATGAGATCGTGAAAGGCATCGGCAGGGGAGAGTTCGCTGATGGCGAGGCGCTCCCAACCGTACGGCAGCTGGCGTCTGAACTGGGGGTAAATACAATGACTGTAAGTAAGGCGTATCAGTCTCTTAAGGCGGAAGGGTTTATTGAGACGGACCGAAGAAGAGGCGCTGTCGTGCGGCTGCCGGACCGCGGCGGATCTTGTGACGACAGGGCGTTCTGCGAGAAGCTGGAGGGAGAATTGGAGCTTTTAAGCGCGGAGGCAAAGATTAAAGGATTTCAGAAAGAAGATTTTATCAGGCTGTGTGATGCTGCGTTTGAGTGGTGATGCAGATAACAGCAGATAAGGACCCGGGAGGAATGACTTATGATGATGTTCTGGATATTTCTTGCAGTGGATTTGTTTACGCTTGGAATCATTTATGCAGTATACGGAGGAAAACGCGAGTATTCTGAGGGGATGCTCATGGGCGTGCACATGCCTGAGAGCGCGGCGGAAAGTGAAGAAGTGACCGCGTTTATGGAAAGCTACAGGAAGCGGACGAAGCGTTTTTATCTGTGGAATGTGCTGACAGGGTCGCTGATCTGCCTGCTCAATTTCTGGTATATATCTGTATTCATACTTGTATGGTCTCTGTGGATCGTGGAGATGGCAGCAGGAGCGGTGGCGCTGGTATATCGGACTCACAGGAAGCTGTATGATCTGAAAGCAGAGAGAGGCTGGATAGGAAGCAGCGGAAGCCGTATCCTGGCGGCAGTGGATACAAAGACAAGCGCCCAGTCCGGGAAGATGGGGCTTTCACCCTGGTGGCACGGACTGTTCTGCGCGCTTATCCTGATGCCATGTATACTGCCGGGGGTGAGAACGTATCTCGCAGTGTCTGACGACGGATGGGTTTTCCTGTTATGCGCTCTGGCTGTCAGTCTGACTTTCGGTATTCTGCACGCGGTGATCTTGAGAATGAGAAACAAAGTGTACAGTGAGGATTCTGAACTTAATCTGGAAGTGAACCGGATGCAGAAAAACGCCTGGTCATGGTCCCTTGCGGGATGCAGTCTGCTGAATGCCGCTGCATATCTTTTTGCGGCAGGGTATATGGATGCGGGTGCGTGGATCCCGGCATGGGTCTATGTGGTCTATATTATTTTAGAAAGCGCTCCTGTTGTGTTTCTCATTGCGGGAATGTTTTATGTGCGGTATAAGAAAGGGCTGATGCTTGCCGGCAATAAGAATCCTCTGTATATTGATGATGACGTGTACTGGAAAAACGGATGGTACAGCAATCCCCATGATAAGCGGCTGATCGTCCAGGATTGGGTCTGTCCCTGGAATTACACGACAAACATGGCAAAGCCAGTGGGAAAGTTATGTCTTGCCGGCGGAATTATCGTGACTGTGGCATGTCTGTCTGCGGCTGTCGTCCTGCTGATGAAATTTGAGCTTACGCCTGTTGAAATGACGGTGGGACAGGAAGGGGTAGAAATTACTTCCGGCTATTCGGATATGGAAATCCGTTATGACGAGATCAGGGGCATTGAGATGCTGCCCGGGCTTCCGGAAGATGATTACAGGAAGGTAAACGGAGGAGATACCGCGGATATGCTGGTGGGCACGTTTAAGGGGAAAGAGAGCGGAAAATGCTGGATGTACCTGTATACAGAGCATTCCCCTATCCTTGAGATATCTACCGATGAAGGACCGGTGTATGTAAATAGCAGCCAGACGGGAATGACAGAAGCATGGTATGATGAAATTCAAAAAAAGCTGCATTGACAGGCTTTTGGAGAGATATACAACAGTCCTGTCTGATTGGAAAAAAGAATCAGTTGTAAAAAATAAGCAACCGGAGTATAATACTTGTAGAGTAAATAAGAAAGTCAACCTGGGATGTGCGACAACCCTGTAATTTTGAACCTACATTTGTTTAAACGGGATTCCTATATTTCTGTAATATGTCAGGCCTCCATTGCGCAGTGGACGACAGAAAAGCAGATGCGGTTGCCCACCTGGCTGCGGCTAGGACTCAAAATACAGGACCGGCATTTTGGGTTACTGCGAAAGATAAAGGCGGTCGTCTTGTGCGGCCGCTTTTCCACATAATACTGCGGATTTTTTCGATACGGGTACCGTCAGAGCTTCAGGGGGATTAGTATGGAAAAGAGAAAACAGGTCAAAGAGCAGATAGGAAAGATATTGGAGACGGTTAATTCTCATCAAACAGGTGCCTATGCGGCTCAGGCAGCATATTTTTTCGTGCTGTCCCTGATACCGATCTTTCTCCTTTTGATCACGATGGTCCAGTATACGGATGTCACAATGAATGATGTCCTGGATGCGGTCCTGCCGGTGTTCCCGGACTCTGTTACCTGGCTGATCAGAAGTATCGTGATCCAGGTATATAACATATCGGACGGGTTTATACCGCTTACTGTGATCGTTGCCCTCTGGTCAGCCGGAAAGGGTGTGCTTTCTGTTACGTCAGGATTGAACCGCATTTATTCAAATACAGAGACAAGGAATTACTTTTATCTGAGGATCAGAGCATCGATCTACACGGTCCTGTTCCTTCTGGCGATCATGCTTTCTCTGATCATTTCTGTCTTCGGAAACAGTATCAGTGTGATGGTATATGAGTATATCCCGTTTCTCAGCAAGGTAGTAGACTTTATCATGCGGATCCGGACATTTGTCACACTTATCGTCCTGACGATTTTCTGGGATCTTGTGTATAAATTTCTGCCGAACAGGGGGCATGGAGCAAAGACGACTATGCGCAGACAGCTCCCGGGCGCCGTGTTCACCGCATGCGGGTGGCTTCTGATCTCGTTTTTCTTTTCTGTTTACCTGGATATTTTTACCGGCTTTTCCAGTATGTATGGAGGAATGACTACACTGATACTAATCCTGCTGTGGCTGTATGTGTGTATGTATATTATTCTCCTTGGGGGAGAGATCAATGCTATTTTGGAAGGGTACGGATATACCGGACAGAGAAGGCACGGGCATGTCAGCAGGCATGAACGAAAGAGCAGTCATCAGGGTTGACAAACTGAAAACATATGATAAAATGTAAAAGTAATTTTGAAAAAAGCTATGATCGTGTAAAGTAGAGACCCATTTTCTAACAGAGAGAGAAAATCACCGGCTGCAAGTTTTCTTTAGTTCAGATGGCGATCGAATTTCCCACGTTAGCTGCGCTTTTGAACGATCCGCAGGGCGGATCAGTAGACTGCGCCGTAGATTGTACGTTACACATACCGAGTGCCCGCGCGTTTTCTGCGTGGGAAACAGGGTGGTACCGCGGGTTATACAGCCTCGTCCCTATTTCAGGGACGGGGCTTTTTCTGTGCGGAGCAGATGCCCTGCAGCCCTGCACGCAGCAGTGTATGTACGGATAGATGGGAGTTATACGGGAAAGGAGTAAAAGGAAAGATGAAAGAAAAACTGGAACAGATCAAGGCGGAGGCAGTCGCCCGGATACAGGCGGCAGACGCCCCGGAGAAACTCAATGACGTGCGCGTCAGATACCTTGGGAAAAAAGGTGAACTGACGGCAGTGTTAAAAGGAATGAAAGATGTGGCTCCGGAAGACAGACCGAAAGTCGGTCAGATGGTCAATGACACGAGAGCTGCCATTGAAGCGCTCCTGGAAGAATCGAAGACTAAAATGGAAAGAGCAATCCGGGAACAGAAGATGAAAGAGGAGGTCATTGACGTGACTCTCCCCTCAAAGAAAAATATTATGGGACACAGACACCCGAATACCATTGCCCTCGAGGAAGTAGAGCGGATCTTTGTGGGCATGGGATACGAGGTTGTTGAAGGACCTGAGGTCGAGTACGATGAGTACAACTTTGAGAAGCTGAACATCCCGGCAGACCATCCGGCAAAGGATGAGCAGGATACGTTCTACATTAACAAAGATATCGTACTGCGCACCCAGACCTCACCTGTACAGGCCCGCGTGATGGAGCAGGGCAAACTGCCGATCCGAATGATCGCGCCCGGGCGTGTGTTCCGCTCCGACGAGGTGGACGCTACGCATTCGCCGTCCTTCCATCAGATCGAAGGACTTGTCATTGACAAGAATATTTCCTTTGCCGACCTGAAAGGAACATTGGAAGTATTTGCAAAAGAGCTGTTCGGACCTGAGACAAAGACTAAATTCCGTCCCCATCATTTCCCGTTCACAGAGCCAAGCGCAGAGGTGGATGTAAGCTGCTTTAAGTGCGGCGGCAAGGGATGCCGTTTCTGCAAAGGCTCCGGATGGATCGAAATCCTCGGCTGCGGCATGGTACACCCGCATGTGCTCGAAATGTGCGGCATCGATCCCGAGGTATACGGCGGATTTGCTTTCGGTGTGGGACTTGAGCGTATTGCGCTTTTGAAATATGAGATCGATGATATGCGGCTGCTGTATGAGAATGACATACGGTTCCTGAAACAGTTTTAGGACAACGATTTTGTAAATAGAAGGAAGGAAAGGTTAGAGATATGAATACTTCATTATCATGGATAAAGGCATATGTTCCGGACCTTGACGTGACTGCGCAGGAATATACAGACGCAATGACACTGTCCGGGACAAAGGTTGAGGGATATGAGAAACTGGATGCAGATCTGGACAAGATCGTAATCGGTCAGATCGATAAGATCGAGAAGCATCCGGATGCAGATAAGCTGATCATCTGTCAGGTGAATATCGGCACAGAGACGATTCAGATCGTGACAGGAGCGCCGAATGTAAAAGAGGGAGATAAAGTTCCTGTCGTTCTGGACGGAGGCCGCGTTGCGGGAGGACATGAGCCGGGACAGAAAGTCGAAGGCGGCATTAAGATCAAAAAAGGAAAACTGCGCGGCGTGGAGAGCGCCGGTATGATGTGCTCTATTGAAGAGATGGGATCCAGCCGTGAGATGTATCCCGAAGCGCCGGAATACGGAATTTACATTTTCCCGGAGGACGCAGTGGTAGGTGAGAGCGCGATTAAGGCGCTGGGCCTGGACGACGCCATTTTTGAGTATGAGATCACGTCAAACCGTGTGGACTGCTTCAGTGTTGTCGGGATTGCCAGAGAAGCGGCGGCTACATTCCGCAAGGAATTCCATCCACCGGTGGTCACTCCGACGGGAAATAATGAAGATGTTAATGACTATATCAAAGTGTCAGTGGAAAATACAGATCTCTGTCCGCGCTACTGTGCAAGAGTGGTTAAGAACATCAAGATTGGTCCGTCTCCGAAATGGATGCAGAGAAGGCTTGCATCCGTGGGAATCCGTCCGATAAACAACCTTGTGGATATCACAAACTATGTGATGGAAGAATATGGGCAGCCTATGCATGCCTATGACCTGGATACCATTTCCGGAAGGCAGATCATTGTAAAGACTGCCAAGAACGGAGATAAATTTACCACCCTGGACGGTCAGGAGAGGACAATGGATGAAGATGTGCTGATGATCTGCGATGGCGAGAAAGAGATAGGCATTGCCGGGATCATGGGCGGCGAGAACTCGATGATTACTGATGACGTAAAGACTATGCTGTTCGAGGCAGCCTGCTTTGACGGAGTGAATATCCGTAAGTCCAGTAAGAGGATCGGTCTGAGGACAGATGCCTCCGCAAAATTTGAGAAAGGACTTGATCCTAACAATGCGCAGGCAGCGATTGACCGCGCGTGCCAGCTCGTGGAAGAGATGGGAGCCGGAGAAGTGGTCGGCGGTACCGTGGATGTGTATGGAAAGAAGAAAGAGCCTGTAAGAGTACCGTTCGATGCGGGCAAGATCAATGAGCTGCTGGGCACAGATATCTCTGAGGAGGAGATGCTCGGATATTTCAATATGCTTGACCTTGAGTATGACGCAGAGACAAAGGAAGTGATCGCTCCGACTTTCCGACATGATTTATTCCGTCTTGCGGATCTTGCTGAAGAGGTGGCGAGATTCTACGGATATGACAATATTCCGACCACTCTTCCTTCGGGAGAGTCAACCACAGGAAAGCTTTCTTTTAAGCTCAGGATCGAGCAGGCAGCGAGAGACATCGCGGAATTCTGCGGTTTCAGCCAGGGGATGACCTATTCCTTTGAGAGCCCGAAAGTGTTTGACAAATTGCTCATTCCGGCAGATTCTCCGCTGCGTAATGTGGTAGAGATCATGAACCCGCTGGGGGAGGATTACAGCATTATGAGAACAACATCTCTGAACGGAATGCTTACATCCCTTGCTACGAATTATAACCGGAGAAACAAGGATGTGCGTCTGTATGAGCTCGGAAACATCTATCTTCCGAAGGCGCTGCCGCTGACAGAGCTCCCGGAGGAGAGGATGCAGTTTACTCTCGGAATGTATGGAGGCGGAGATTTCTTTACCATGAAAGGCGTGGTGGAAGAATTCTTTGAGAAGATCGGCATGAAGAAGAGGGAGAAATATGATCCCAGCGCAGGCAAGCCATACCTTCACCCGGGACGTCAGGCAAATATCATCTATGAAGGAAAGGTCGTAGGATATCTCGGAGAAGTACATCCGGAAGTGGCTGACACATACGGCATCGGGGAGCGGGCGTATATTGCTGTGATCGATATGCCGGAGATCCTGCCGTATGCGACATTTGACAGAAAGTATACTGGTATCGCGAAATATCCGTCTGTTACAAGAGATATCAGCATGGTCGTTCCAAAAGGTATCCTTGTGGGACAGATTGAGGAAGTGATTGAGCAGAAGGGCGGCGCTCACCTGGAGAGCTACCGTCTGTTCGACCTGTACGAGGGAGCGCAGATCAAGGAGGGATTCAAATCTGTGGCTTACTCGATCGTATTCCGCGCAAAGGACAGGACACTGGAAGAGGCTGATGTGACCTCTGCGATGAAGAAGATCCTGGGTGCTCTTGAAGAGATGGGAATTGAATTGAGACAGTAAAATGTGAAAAATGTGTGAACGGGGTCAGACCCCTTTTAAAAGGGGTCTGACCCCGTTGGGTAGAATTGTCAGACAGAAAGGGTAAATTGAGTGAAAACAAGTGATTTTTATTATGATCTTCCGGAAGAATTGATCGCTCAGGATCCGCTTGAGGACCGTTCTTCTTCCAGGCTCCTTGTTTTGGATAAGAAAACCGGAGAGACGGAGCACCATGTATTCCGGGAGATCGTGAACTATCTTGATCCTGGGGACTGCCTTGTCATCAATGACACGAAAGTGATCCCGGCTCGTCTGATCGGCGCGAAGGAAGAGACCGGGGCAAAGATCGAAGTGCTCCTCTTAAAGCGCGGGGCGGATGATGTGTGGGAGACTCTGGTGAAGCCGGGGCGCAAGGCAAAGCCGGGAACAAGGATCAGTTTTGGCGACGGTCTTCTCACAGGAGAGGTCGTGGATATTGTGGATGAAGGAAACCGTCTGATCCGCTTTGAGTATGAAGGAATCTTTGAGGAGATTCTTGACCGGCTCGGGCAGATGCCTCTCCCTCCTTATATCACACACCAGTTGAAAGACAAGGACAGGTACAACACGGTGTATGCGGAACATCCGGGATCTGCGGCGGCTCCCACGGCGGGGCTTCATTTCACGCCGGAGCTTCTGGAGAAGATCAGGGATAAAGGTGTGGATATCGCCCATGTGACGCTCCATGTAGGGCTGGGGACATTCCGCCCGGTCAAGGTGGATGATGTGGAGAATCACCACATGCACTCTGAATTTTATATGATCGATGAGACAGCGGCAGAGAAAATCAACCGTGCGAAAGAGAACGGGAAGCGCGTGATCTGTGTAGGGACAACGAGCTGCCGGACGATCGAATCTGCGGCTGACGAAAACGGAAGGCTGAAGGCGTGCAGCGGGTGGACGGATATCTTTATTTATCCGGGGTATCAGTTTAAGATACTGGATGCCCTGATCACAAATTTCCACCTTCCGGAGTCAACGCTGGTCATGCTCGTATCGGCGCTGGCGGGGAGAGATCATGTGCTCGCGGCATATGAGGAAGCTGTCAGGGAGAGATACCGATTCTTCAGCTTCGGTGACGCAATGTTTATCCGGTAGTTCTGTTATGGCATAATCAGCTTGTATCAGCTCATAGGATAACCGTGAGAAAGAAAAGGGAGAGAAGCAGGTGCATTGCAGCGATTTTCAAAAGTGTACCGTCTAATACATAAAGGAGGCAGTCCTTTATGAAAAAAACAGCTTTTCTCTGTCTGATGCTTGCGGCAGTCTTATATTTTGCGGGGAGCTTCTGGCAGCCTCTGCCGCTCGGACAGAATGGGACATTCGGCTATGCATCTGCCCGGGATATGACAGGATTACAGGAAACGGATCAGATGCCGGGACTTTCAGGGAAAGGAGCACTGCCGGCAGAGTTTGAAATCATCCGGCAGATGCCTGAACTTCCTACGGGATGCGAGATCACGGCTCTGACTATGATGCTGAATTATTATGGATACAGTGTGGACAAAATGACAATGGCTTCGGAATATCTGCCTGTCATCCCGGCAGAGTTTTATGAAGGGGCGGACGGAAGAGTGTATGGCCCTGACATGGATAATTTTTTTGTGGGAGATCCTTCCGCTTCCGGTTATATATGCGGAACCGGAGCAATCCGCTCTGCCGCGGACGCGTACCTTGAAGACCGGGACAGCGCACTCAGAGCAAAAGACCTGACCGGCACGCCGCTTCCGGAGTTGTATGCACTTGTCAGAGACGGCACGCCGGTCCTGGTCTGGGTAACGATCGGGATGGCGGAACGCGATGAAGTGCAGGGATGGTATACAGCGGACGGAAGGTGGATGGAATGGAGCCGGAACGATCACGGCGCCGTGCTGATCGGCTGCAGCGATGCCATGGTAACCATAGCTGATCCGCTCTCCGGTCTGCGCGTATACAGCCGGGATAGGTTCGAGCATGCATTTGTATCCCGGGGATCCCAGTGTGTTGCTCTTTTTATGCAGGAGTCATAATCCCCTCTGCAGGAGCATATGCTTTCTGCACGGGGGTGACTTTTTTGATCTATGTGGTGAAAAATGGCGATACGCTGGAAGCAGTCTCGCGGCAGTCGGGAGTGCCTGTATGGAAGATTGTCTATGACAACCAGCTTTCCGATAGAAACAGCCTTGTGCCGGGGCAGGCGCTCCTTATCCTTCCTCCGGGAGAAAAAGAGGATATCTCCGGGGGCGGGACTGTGGGCGGATATGCCTATCCGTTTGTCGAGCCGGAGATACTGGGGCAGGCGTTTCCGGCCTTGAAAGAACTGCTTGTATTTTCTTATGGATTTACTTTTGAAGGGAATCTTGTTCCTCCGCCTCAGGATGATCTGTGGATGGTGGAGACAGCGTGGAACAACGGGGCGGAACCTTTCATGGTTCTGACTCCGTTTTCGGGCGGAGCATTTAATAACCAGCTGGTAAAAGTGCTGGTGGAAAATGTTGAGATACAGGAGAAACTGATCGGTCAGATGCTGGAGACAGTCCGGGACAGGGGATATGCCGGTGTTGATATTGATTTTGAATATGTTCTTCCGGAGGACCGGACCGGGTACGCTGAATTTGCAGGGAAAGTCCGGCGTGTGATGAATGAGAACGGATACCGTGTCTCTGTCGCTGCGGCTCCGAAAGTGTCAGATTCCCAGCGGGGGCTGCTCGTGGAGGGGATGGATTATGCTGCCCTTGGCGAAAATGCAGACGCAGTATTCCTTATGACATATGAGTGGGGGTATACCTATGGACCTCCCATGGCTGTGGCTCCGCTGGATAAAGTCCGTCAGGTCGTGGAATACGCGGTGACGAGGATTCCGTCGGAAAAACTGGTCCTGGGCATCCCGAATTATGGCTATGACTGGACGCTTCCTTATGAGAGGGGGATAACAAGGGCTCGGACGCTCGGAAATGTTGAGGCGGTAGAAATAGCGGCGCGGTATGGCGCGGTCATCGAATATGCGCCCATTGCGCAGAGTCCGTGGTATACTTACCGCCAGAACGGAATGGAGCATGTGGTCTGGTTTGAGGATGTGAGGAGCATCGAGGCAAAGTGGAACCTGGTAAAAGAGTTCAGCCTTTCCGGTGCGTGGTACTGGAATCTGATGCGCCCGTTCCGGGCAAACTGGCTGCTGCTTTCATAAAATCATAAGATTTTATTTACAGAGCGGAAACATTTCCGTGATACACTAAAAAGTCAGCAGGATGACTGCCGGAGGACGGAAAGAGGGAGCAGCTGCTCCGGAATCAGGTGTTCAGTTGGAAGACGAAAGACAGCGGGGCGTAAAGATGAGTTCGTACAGTGGGAGCAAAAGAAAAAAACAGAGACCGGTGCAGACGGGAAAAAGAGGCAGGAGAAAGAACAGGTGGAAGAGCGTGCTGCGGAGAAAACCGTATGCGTCCGCAGGTATTCTGCTTCTTGTGCTCCTGACCGCGGCGCTGGGTATCTATTCCTGTGTGTCGAGGAACGGTTACTATGCGGATGTAGACGCCTCTGAGCCTCAGCTGGATGTACAGCTTCTTGATATAAACCCCTACTCCAGACCGGGGATCCAGAGCGACGGGGTGCGGGGAGTGGTGATACATTACACAGCGAACCCGGGGAGCACGGCTCAGGAGAACAGGGATTATTTTAACGGGCTTCAGTATTCACAGGAGACGGAAGCAAGCAGTAATTTCATCGTAGGCCTGGAAGGAGAGATCATCCAGTGTGTCCCCACGTGGGAGATTGCGTATGCTTCAAATGAGCGCAATTCGGATACCGTGTCCATCGAGGTCTGCCATCCGGATGAGACCGGGAAATTTACGGATGAGACTTACCGGTCTCTCGTGCAGCTGACGGCATGGCTTTGCGTAAAATTTGACCTGACCACGGATGACGTGATCCGGCATTATGATGTCACCGGAAAAATCTGCCCCAAATATTTCGTGGAGCATGAGGACGCGTGGGCTGATTTTAAGGCAAATGTAGAAGACGCGGTCAAAAAAACACAGGGATAGTTTATTCCTTGCTATCAGAATAGAAAGTTGTTATAATGTGACCGTCAGACCCGCATGTGTACAGAACAAGGATTTTGCCATGTGAATGACGGGATATGGAGGAGAGAGATGAACGATCTGGAAATGTACCGCGAGCAGCTTGCGTTATGTGATGATAAGATCATTGACGCGCTCGTGGAGAGAAACGCCATTATCGAGAAGATTATGGCATATAAAGAAAAGTACGGAATGCCGATCCTGCAGCCTGCACAGGAGGCAAAGCAGCAGAGAAGGCTGGATGAAAAGCTGAAGGATAATAAGTATCAGGAAGAGATCCAGGATGTGTTTAAAAGGATCTTAAGGAATAGCAAACGGATACAGGCCAGGAAGCTTTTTTCTTATAATATCGTGCTGATCGGTTTTATGGGATCCGGAAAATCTACAGTGTCAGATTACCTGAGCACAATGTTTGATATGAGGCTGGTGGAGATGGATCAGGAGATTTCCGAGAGGGAAGAAATGAGTATCCCGGATATTTTCGCCACATATGGAGAAGAGTATTTCAGAAACCTTGAGACAAGCCTGTTAAAAGAACTCCAGACTGGCAGAAACTGTATTATATCCTGTGGCGGCGGGGTGGCGCTCAGGGAAGAAAATGTCAGAGAAATGAAAAAAAACGGAAGGGTTGTCCTGCTGACAGCAAGTCCCGAGACGATCTATGAAAGGGTCAAGGACAGCAATGACAGACCTCTTCTCAACGGAAATAACAATGTGGAATATATTGCGGAACTGATGGAGAAACGCAGGGAAAAATATGAGGCTGCGGCTGATGTGGTCATCCGTACAGATGGAAAAACAGTCCTGCAGATCTCGGAAGAACTGCTCACAAAACTTGCGGAGTTGGATAAAGGATAATGTTTGAAAAATTTTTTCCGGATGAGTATGTGGCTTCCACATATGTCATTCCATTTGAAAAACTGTATGAAGAAGGTTACAGGGGCGTTATATTTGATATTGACAATACACTGGTGCCCCACGGAGCTCCTGCGGATGACAGGGCGAGAAAGCTGTTTAAAAGGCTTTCGGATATCGGCTTTTCCTCATGCCTCATCTCCAATAACCAGGAGGCAAGAGTGAAAATGTTTAATAAGGATATAGGGACCGACTATATTTATAATGCACACAAGCCATCGACAAAAAATTACATCCGCGCCATGGAGATCATGGGCACGGATCGGACGAACACGGTCTTTGTGGGAGATCAGCTCTTTACGGATGTGTGGGGAGCGAAAAGGGCGGGGATCCGCAATATTCTTGTCAGGCCGATCCACCCGAAAGAGGAGATCCAGATTGTGTTGAAGCGATATCTGGAGAAGATTGTCCTCTATTTCTATAAAAAAAGATTGAAAAATAGCAGAAATTAGTATAAAATCTAAAGATAGAGCGTCTGCTCAGATGCACGATTGAAGGAGGAAGACAAATGGTCGCAGCAGGAGATTTTAAGAACGGCATTACCGTAGAGATTGATGGAAATATTTATCAGATTTTGGAATTCCAGCATGTAAAACCGGGAAAAGGTGCAGCTTTCGTAAGAACGAAGTTAAAAAACATCATCAGCGGCGGTGTGGTTGAGAAGACATTCCGTCCGACTGAGAAATTTGAGAACGCGCATATTGACAGGAAAGAGATGCAGTATCTCTACCAGGACGGCGATCTTTATAACTTCATGGATGTAGAGACATACGACCAGATCGCATTAAATTCAGATGTGGTAGGCGATGCGCTGAAATTTGTAAAAGAGAATGAGACAGTTAAGATCTGTTCCCATAAGGGCAATGTGTTCTCTGTTGAGCCGCCGCTTTTCGTTGAACTGGCGATCACAGAGACGGAGCCGGGCTTCAAGGGAGATACAGCTCAGGGAGCTACAAAACCGGCAACTGTTGAGACTGGAGCAACTGTTATGGTGCCGCTGTTCTGTGAGACTGGCGATGTGTTGAAGATCGATACACGTACAGGAGAATACCTGTCAAGAGTATAATCTGATACCGGGTAAAAACACCTGAAAAAGTATACAAAAATTTGCTGTTAAAGGATGTACTGTTTTGTGCGGTACATCCTTTTTCGGTTCCGCAGAAAAAAACAAGATGGAAAACTGCAAGAAATTACGGAGAGGTATTTCGTCAATTTTTCCGCATTGTTTTTTTCTTTAAGCTCGTCTATAATCAAGTTCACATAATATAGTTCAGATCAATTTATTAATGTTCAGATCAATGTATCTAATCGAAATGGTATATTTCATACCGAATCTCTTATTTAATCTGTGATGGTTCCCGTTAAGGAAGGAGAAAAATGGATTACAGGGAATTTGCAGGCGCAGTTGAGGAACAGATGAACCGCAGGCTGAAAGGAGGTGTAAAGGCAAGCCTTTATACGGCAGTAAAAAACAATGGAAAAGAACGCACAGGACTTTTGATCGAGTCTCCGGGGATCAATATCTCTCCCACAATCTACATGGAAGAATATTTTGAGGATTATCTGAGGGGAAAGGATTTCGGAACGATCGTGGACGAGATCCTGAGATTTTATGGCAGTATAAAGCAGGATGGATCATGGGACTGTGAAAAGCTCAGGAGCTACGACGGGGTAAAAGAAAGGATTGTCTTTAAACTTGTAAATACGCTGAAGAACCGGAAATTTTTGGACTCGGTCCCGCACCGCTCCTTTCTCGATCTGTCGGTCGTATTCTATGTGCTCCTCGAGGCGACAGGAGATGGAACGGCAGCTATGACAGTTTCCGACAGTCATGCGGAACAATGGAAAGTTACAGCGGATATTCTCTGGGCAGATGCGCTGAAGAATGTAAGGAGGCTCCTGCCGGCAGAATTTGTCACAATGAACTATGCACTGAGAGAGATGCTAAAGGAAAAAGGAGAAAATGCGGACTGCGAAAAGGGAAACGGAAACCTGTTGCTCGGAAATACCTCAGAGAGGGATGGTATGTACATTCTTTCTAATACACTTCGAAGTTACGGGGCGGCATGTATTGCCTATCCGCATATCCTGGAGATGATCGGTGAGATCCTGCAGAGGGACTATTATGTCCTTCCCAGCAGTGTCCATGAAGTTGTCATTGTCCCTTATTCTTCCGGGCTGGATATCAGAGAGCTGGATGAGATGGTCAGAGAGATCAATGTGACACAGGTAGCAGAAGAGGAAGTGCTGAGCAGCCACGCTTATTTATACCGGAGGAGTACGGGCGCGCTTTGCAGCAGAGATACACGGCAGAATGGGAGGGCGGCAGGATGAAAGAAGTAAGAAAATGGAAACAGTATTCTGTGGTCATCCTTTTTATTGTATTTGTCATGTGGGTGCAGCAGGCAAACGGGATGGAGGCAGCTGCCGCGGAAGAGACGGTCCGCCTTACTGTCGGGAGAGAGATCTATTATGGGACGCACAGCACCAATTATTTTGACGTGGACGGAAAGACGGCATATTGTCTTGAACCTCTGAAAGACACACCGGATTCAGGGCAGTATGCTGTACAGCCTCTGACTGGAGGGGAGGTGAGAAAGGGAATCTACTATGTGTATGGCGGACCGGGCTATGCCGTATATAAAGAGCGTTTTGGAAGCTTGGGGATAGGAGGCAGGTACAGTGAGGACGACCAATATTGTATGAGCCATTGCATCCTCTCTTATCTTTATTCGGGAAATGATTCCGCGTTTACCGGACTGGACAGCGGTACTGTTACGGAACTCAAAATGGCGGTGGAAAGGATTGCAGGGCTGCCGGAACCGCCGGAGGCGTTTAACGCCTTCCTGTTCAATGTAGGTGGAGACGGTCAGGTCATGGGCGGCAGCGGCAGAGACCGGACCGGGGGGATAGAAATCAGGAAGAGGTCAGACCGGCCGGAGTGGACGGAAGGAAATCCGTGCTATTCCCTGAAAGAGGCTGTATTTGGAATATTCCGGCCGGGAGAAGAGCAGCCTGCCTGGAAACTGCCAACTGATGAAAACGGATGTGCAGAGCTGGCAGATATTCCTATCGGAGTATATGAGATCGGGGAAATAGAAAGCCCGATGGGATTTTCCGTTGACAGCAGGAGACGGGAAATCCATGTAGAGGAGAACTCGGTATACACTTATGAATGTGTTGACGAGGCAAAGTACCATTCAGCGGATATACTTCTGGAAAAGACGGATGCCGAGACGGGAGATAAGAGACCCCAGGGAGCCGGTTCTCTTGAAGGAGCCGAGTTTGAAGTGAAATATTATCGCGGATACTTTGATTCTGATCCGGGTGAGATGGGTGTCGTTCCGGAACGTATCTGGATCTTTCGGACGAATGCGGACGGAGAACTCTGCTTTACCGAGGAGAGTAAAACGGGAGGGGATGAACTCTATAAAAATAATGAGGGAGAAAATGTGCTTCCGCTTGGCACGCTTGCACTCCGTGAGATTAAGGCGCCGGCAGGGTACCTGCTCAATGAGAACGTATATGTGGAGAAGATCCGGGAGGGCGAGAGCGGCCATGAGAATACATTGTACAATGCGCCGGAAGTGCCGGAGCAGATTATACGCGGCAATCTCCAGCTTGTAAAATTCCGTGAGGACGAAGATGAAAACCAGGATCAGAAGACATCCCTTGAAGGAATCGTTTTTACAGTCATCTCAAAGACAACGGGAGAGGAAATCCAGATTGTGACGGATGAGAACGGATATGCTTCTACGGAGAATGACAGCGGGGGGAGAGGGGGCCTGGTGTATGATACTTATGTGGTGAGTGAAGAGAATGCGCCGGACGGTCTTCGCCCGGTGAAAGATTTTGAGATCACAGTCAGGGAAGATGGAAAGACGCTTTATTATATACTGGAAGATAAGAGGATATTTTCTCCGGTACGCCTCGTGAAAACGGATGCGGACAGCGGAGAGACGATCCCGCTTGCGGGTGCAGAGTTTCAACTGCTGGATGAAGATATGGAACCGGTTATTATGACAGTGCATTATCCCCGGGAAACAGTGCACAGTACATTTAAAACAGATGAAAGCGGGAGTTTTATGCTGCCGGACAGACTGAGCGCCGGAATCTACTATTTCCGTGAATTGCAGGCTCCTGATGGGTATTTAGTCAATAAAGAATTGATAAAGTTTGAGATCAGAGAGAACCATGAATGGGGGGATCCGTTTGTGGTGGAATTTCCGGACCGGCCAGCCAAGGGGAAAATCTATATAAGGAAGACGGATGAAGATACGGGGGAACCTCTTTCAGGGGCAAAATTTGAAATTTGCGCTAAGGAAGATATATTGACTCCGGCGGGGAGCGTTAGGGTTCCGGCGGGAAGTAAAGTAAGCACCATAGTCACAGATGAGAAAGGCGAGGGACAGTCGGACAGCCTTTATCTGGGGAAGTATGAGATCCGGGAAACAGAGCAGCCTTCAGGGTATGTGCTTCCGGAAGAGACATACGAGGTGGAACTGGAATATAACGGACAGGAGACAGAGCTTTTGAGCGCAGAAGTAAAGATCACAAATAAGCCGGTAAAAGTTTCATTGAAGAAGAAGGAAGAAGGAACAGAAAACGGTCTGAAAGGAGTAAAATTCGCTGTCTGGGAAAAGGAAACGCCAGAGGAAGAGACGATCTATGTTACGGATAAGGAAGGACGGATCGAGATAAAATATTTATCTCCGGGGACGTATTGTGTCCAGGAGAGGGAAAGCATTCCCGGGTATCTAAAAGATGACACGGTGTGGGAATTTACAGTTGACGGTACGGGAAGGATTAAAGGAAAGGAGAGCATGGAATATGAGATTGAAAATAAAAAGACAAAGATCAAAGATACTGAGGCGTTCTGGAAGGGGAGCGGAGAAAAGGAAATCTATGCAGGGAAAGAGGCTGTGATCGCAGATACTGTCAGTCTCCGGAACCTTGAGCCGGGGCAGCAGTATACACTGAAAGGAACCCTGGCGGATCCTGAGACGGGTAAGATACTGGAAGAAAACGGGCGGCCCGCGGCAGTGATAAACACATTTACCGCAGAAAAACAATCCCAGGAGATACAGATGGAATTTCCTGTGGATACTGCGCGGATCGAGGAGAGGCAGATAGTTGTGTTCGAATCTCTTTATATCGGAGATGTTCTGATTTATACACATGCAGATCCTGACGATAAAGGTCAGACTGTTTCAATTCTGAAAAAACCGGAGGTATCTGCTGCTACGGGAGACAGCGCGGGCAAAAGAGCAGAAATTGTTGTTTTATGTGTTGCAATACTGTTACCGCCGGCATACATAGCGGCGCGGTCCGCGAGAAAAAAGAAGGCGTAAAATGCTTTACTTTTGGGTTGATTTATGCTAGGATAATTAAGGCTGTTCAAGAAGATGTATTCTTGAACAGACCGGAATGCGTCTGTAGCTCAGTGGATAGAGCAATGCCCTCCGGAGGCATGTGCGACGGTTCGACTCCGTTCAGACGCTTCTGAAAAGCGGCGCCCCATCGGTATGTTTGATGGAGCGCCGCTTTTGCCTGCGGAAAAATAAAATCAGGTCCCCGAATTCAGATATATATTCTATATCAGATTGATTTTTCTCTTCATGATATAGTGTACTGCTGCATACTGCGCAATGCAGAGTATCAGAGCAAAAATAGTATTCGGCACCAGAAGGGAGAACATCTCGTCAGCCATGGTGTTTGAACTTGCGGCGTAATCTAACATCCCGAGAGCTGCCATGATCACAAGTACGGCGATCTGTATCACAAAGCTGGTAATAAAATATGCGGCAACAGCGCATAATACCCTGTGCGCAGGGAAAAGCTGTCCCACACAGATGCTGAAGTAGATCAAAAGCACGGAGCTGATGCCTCCGACTACGCAGAAGATAAAAACGCACAGCCCGAAAGAGGAGAGAGGCATTCCGATGGCTTCGGTCATCTCCGGCGCAATGGACTGATAAGCATCCGTAACGTTTCTTCCGGTCACAAGAAGCAGGATTCCTGCGTATATGGCTGTTATATCAAGTGCTGTAAGAAGATAGCCGGAAATGATCTTCGCCCACAGGTGGGTAACTCCCGATACGGGGAGCGTCCAGCTCAAATATCCCTCCTTGCTGAACAGATTCCGGTAGAAACGAAAAGTGATCAACAGATTTGTGCAGAGTGAAAGTGTTGTGATCAGAAATGTTCCCAGCACTAACATTATTGTAATAGGAGTGATAAGCGTTTCTGCAGATGCATGAAAGTTGATACGGTCCATGAACAGAAAACGGGCTGCGGCGCATATAAGCAGGAAGATCACATGGAGCAGGAGAAATATTTTAGCCGATGCTTTTAAATCATATTTGATCAGTTTTCCTAACATTTAAATACCTCCCTGAATAAAACATCCACAGATTTCCCGTACTGTGTTCGGATCTCATCTACAGACGCGTTGAGTGCGAGCTGTCCGCCCTTTAGGAAAATAACTCTGTCAAGTACATTTTCGATATCAGAGATAAGGTGCGTGGAGATAAGGATAGCAGCGTTATCATCATAGTTCGTTAGGATAGTGCGGAGAATATAGTCCCTTGCTGCAGGATCCACGCCCCCGATCGGTTCATCCAGTATATAGAGGTCCGCGACCCGGCTCATAACAAGCGCGAGCTGAACTTTCTCTTTTGTCCCTTTTGAGAGGGACTGAAGCTGCATATGCATGTCGATCTCAAGGGAATCCAGCATTTTAGAGGCGCGTTCCGTGCTGAAATTTTCATAAAAGTCTTCATAAAAAGAAAGGATCTCTTTGACTCTCATGTGCTCGTTTAGGAAGCTTCTATCCGGCAGGTAAGATACGATTTTTTTTGTATCAGTGCACGGAGACAGCCCATTGATCATAATATGGCCGTCTGTCGGTACGAGAAGTCCGGTGGCAAGTTTGATCAATGTGGTTTTTCCGCTTCCGTTCGGACCGAGAAGCCCTGCGATCTGTCCCCGGTCGAGGGACAGGGTCAGGTCAGAAAGGGCATAAAAATTACCGTATTTTTTTGTGAGTCTCTGACATTCAAGAATTGGTCTCATTGTCTCCCCCTCCTAAAGTTTCCTTTATCATTTCCAGTGTCTCACTGTCATTCAACCCCAGGCGGCGCATCTGACTTAAAAAAGTGCTGATATATTCCTGCGCCAGGTCAGTTTTGATTTTTTTCAGAAGGGTGCTGTCATCAGTGATAAATCGGCCGCTCGTCCGATGGGAATATACCAGCCCGCCGCGTTCCAGTTCAGACAATGCTTTTTGCATTGTGTTTGGGTTGACAGCAGCGTCCAGAGCAAGATCACGGACTGAGGGAAGCTTATCCCCCGGCTGATAGACACCGGAGATGATGTCGTGCTGGATCCGCTCCATGAGCTGCAGGTAAATGGGGCGGCTGTCGTCTAAATTCCACGGCATTAGATCATCTCACTTTCTTTTAAAGGGACCGCCTCAGGCGGTCCCTTACAGGGCGCGGGATATCCCGCGCCCTGTAACTGTACTATCTAGATAATACAATAATATGTTGATTAAAGAAAAAAGTCAAGCGGAAGAGGCGATTTTGCGTGCTTTTGTTACTGTTCGCTGTCTTTTAAGATTTTTTCTTTAAGGTCTGGATCAAATATTCCCCTTCTGAGCATCTCTATCTCATATTTGTAGGGCGCGTAAGATTTCTTTGGATTTATCTGAGATGGGATATATGGTGTCTCCAGTATTTTCGGTACATTTTCGAAATCCGGGTGCCGTATGATATAATTGATCGCGTCAAAACCGATGTGTCCGAAACCGATGTTCTCATGACGGTCCTTAGCAGCACCTGGAGGATTCTTGCTGTCATTGATATGGAAGACCGCGATCTGATCCTTTCCGATGATGCGGTCAAATTCATCTATTACATCATCAAAATGATGGATGATATCGTATCCGCTGTCGCTCGTATGACAGGTGTCAAAGCATACCCTTAATTTCTCGCTGTGGGTAACCCCATCATAGATCTTGGCAAGCTCCTCAAAAGAGCGGCCGATTTCCGAACCTTTTCCTGCCATAGTCTCAAGCGCGATGCAGCAGTCAGTGTCCCCGCTGAGCACTTCATTGAGACCCTTGATGATCTGGGTGGTCCCGATCTCTGCGCCTTCCCCAACGTGCGCTCCGGGATGGAGGATAAGCGTATGGCTGCGGCAGCTCACTGTGCGCTCTATCTCCTTTGCAAGAAATTCTACGGCAAGGGAAAAAGTCTCAGGCTTAACCGCATTTCCCAGATTGATGATATAGGGCGCGTGGACAATGATCTCGCTGATTCCATGAGCTTTCATGTACTCCCATGCCGGCTCGATATTCAGCTCGCTGATGTCTTTCCTTCTTGTGTTCTGAGGAGCTCCGGTGTAGAACATAAACGTATCCGCCCCGTAGGATACAGCCTCCTTTGCAGAGCCGAGCAGCATGTCCTTTCCGCTCATACCCACATGTGAACCTAAAATCATAAACAAACTCCTTTTCAAAATAATACCCATTATAAATCAAAGAAACCAATAAATACAAGAGGCGAAAGTGGAACTTCTTTGGCGAGTCGTAACTTTCTTTCTGCAAGAAGACATTAATAATTTCCCGGCTGGGAAAAGATTCTGTTTCGCCGATAAAGATCCCTGTTCACCCCTCTTTCGAAATCCTGCATTTGGCTGTGCGGACTTCCGGTCGGATGAACGTAGAAAACCGCTGAGCATCTTTTCGAAAGCACTTCAGCGCGGAGGTGTGGGTGGTTGAGGCGACTTCGGAATGAGGCTTGGAAAAAGTAGAAATCAGGGGACATGCGTTGGGATTGGAAGAGGGATTGTCTGAGGCGAAGCTGAGTTGCCCTCTTCCAATCCCTGTTTTTAGCGTGTTCCCTGATCTCGTAGTTTTTCCTGCCTCATGGAGCGGAGCCGATGCCAGCCATACCTCCGCGCTGAATACGTCCTCGACGCATTTGCTCTGCAGTTTTCGGACGTTTTTCCGCCTCCCGTCCTCACACACAAATCCAGATTTACATCCCCAGTACTTTGCGGGTCAGTTTTCTCTCGTCTTCTCCGGCATTGCGGTAATGGGTGATCAGCTCCAGTTCTTCTTCTGTCAGATATACTGTATCCCCGCTGGCGATGATCCTGCTGGTAAAATAGGGGCCGGAGGTCTCGTTTATGATCCCGGTTTTCGTACAGGTCTGAGTCAGGAGCTGTTCTAACGTTACTTCATAGATGTCTGCAATGCGAATGAGCATGTCGATGTCAGGAATGCGTTTCCCGGTCTCATAATTAGAATACGCCTGCCGGGAAATATTGAGCTTCTCGCCAATCTGCGTCTGTGTGTAATTGTGGTCTGTTCTGAGCCTGCGCAGATTTGCTGCGAGTTGGATATTAGACACCGGCGTACCTCCATTTACAAGAAATTGATCAAACGATGCAGTGATTTTCACTATTATATCAATTTTTCCTGTAAACAAAGGTGTATGCAACGCAATGAGGAATAAATAATAAAAGTAACAAATCGTTGCCTATTGCCGCGTTTGGCTGAGTGTGCTGTTGTGATACAGTGATGAATATGTTACATCCTCCCCAAGCCATTCCGGAGGACAGTAAGATCGTGCAGTGTCCTCGTCCGGAAATTCAATTTCGGCAAGTACTAAAGGAGCCAGCTCTTTTTCGAAAATATCGAGTTCCAGAGTAAGCCGGCTGTTCAGTGGGATCATATAGCGCTTTTTTACGATGATCCTGCCGTCGGCTTTGGGAATCAGATGCTCATAAGCTTCTTTTGTGAGGGGGAGATTATATTCTTCCCTTACCATGAGCCCTTTGGATTTATATGTGAGAAAGTAATGGTCATTATCCCTGCGGATGCGCACTACGGGCGCAGTGCAGAGATAGCCCTGTTCGATATGCCGGCAGGGATAATCTTCCGGACAAAAAGGAAGTTTGTCCAAATCAATGAGAAATTTTCGCTCGATTTCCATAAGGTGTCCTCCTGATACTGAAATAATAGTGCTTTTCAGGTGTATATATTATAGAATATATCGCAATGCAATTCCACATGCAATTTTCCCGCCCGGTATCGAAAAATTTTCTGTACGGCTTTCAAAAATTTTCCGGGCAGCAGTGCCGGAGCACATTGCATTTGCCCGGTTGGTCTGCTAAACTGGAAAAAGAGCGTATAGGCATAGAATAGCAGGAGGTAGAGAAAATGAAGAAAGTTTGTGTATTTCTCGCAGATGGGTTTGAAGAGATCGAAGGACTCACAGTCGTAGATATCCTGCGCCGCGCCGGCATTGAGACAGAGACAGTGTCCGTTATGGGCAGAAAAGAAATTCAGGGCGCGCATGGGATCAAAGTAGAGGCGGACAGTATTCTTGAGGAATCTGGAGCAGAAGCTGCGGATATGCTGGTGCTCCCGGGAGGGATGCCGGGAACCATGAATCTGAAGGCATGCACTGGTCTTATTGAACTGCTGAAATCCTTTGACAGGGAAAAGAAATATATTGCCGCTATCTGTGCGGCTCCAAGTATCCTGGCAGAGCTTGGCATGTTAAAAGGAAGAAAGGCTTGTTCCTATCCATCGTTTGAAGACAAGCTGGACGGAGCGGATATAGTCCGGGAGCCTGCGGTTACCGACGGACACATTACTACCGGACGCGGCATGGGGACGGCAATCCCCTTTGCTCTCAGGCTGACGGCGCTGCTGGCGGGAGAAGCGAAGGCAGAGGAAATAAAAGAGTCTATTGTATATGGCATATAGCACGGGACCGGGCCCGCAAACGCAAAACGCAGTAACAAACACAAAAAACACTGGAAATATGCGGATGCGTGTGCTATACTGTGTTAATGACTGCAAATGTCTTTTTTCGTATGAAAAAGATACTATTTTGCACATTCAAGGAGGAAGAAAATGAGTTTACAGGTAGAAAAATTAGAACATAATATGGCGAAGCTGACGATCGAGGTTTCAGCTGAGGATGTGGAGAAGGCTCTCCAGGCTGCATATCTTAAAGAGCGCAGCAGGATCAGCCTGCCGGGATTCCGCAAGGGAAAGGTGCCGCGCCAGATGATCGAGAAGATGTACGGTCCGGAAGTGTTCTATGACGAGGCTGCAAATCATATGATATCAGAGGCATATGGAAAAGCTTATGAGGAATGCGAACTTGAGATCGTATCTCAGCCGAAGGTTGAAATTACACAGCTTGAAAAAGGCAAGCCGTTTATTTTTACAGCAGAAGTTGCAGTGAAACCGGAAGTTACACTCGGTGAATATAAAGGGCTGAAAGTGGACAAAGTTTCTACAAGAGTCACACAGAAGGAAGTTGACGAGGAGATCGATAAAGAGCGCGAGCGCAATGCAAGAACGATCGAGGTTACAGACCGCGCGGTACAGGATAAAGACCAGGTCATCCTTGATTTCGAAGGCTTTGTAGACGGTGCCGCATTTGAGGGCGGAAAAGGTGAAAAATATCCGCTGACGATCGGTTCCGGTGCGTTTATTCCGGGATTTGAGGAGCAGCTTATCGGTGCCGAGATCGGAAAAGAAGTGGAGATCAATGTGACTTTCCCGGAGGAATATCAGGCAAAAGAACTGGCAGGAAAGGCTGCTGTATTTAAGTGTACAGTACATGAGATCAAGGCGAAGGAGATCCCGGAGCTGGATGATGAGTTTGTATCTGATGTTTCGGAGGAGAGCGAGACAGTTGATGCATATAAGGCTGAGGTAAAAGCTAAGATCAAAGAGCGCAAGGAGCGCGAGGGAAGACAGAAGAAAGAAGATCAGGCTGTGGAGCAGGCTGTCGCAAACGCGCAGATCGATATCCCGGATCCGATGATCGATCTTCAGACAAAGCAGATGGCGGACGATTTTGCGCGCCGTATCATGCAGCAGGGTATGAGCCTGGAGCAGTATTTCCAGTTTACAGGCCTGTCTGAGGAGAAGATGATGGAGGAGTTCCGTCCGCAGGCTGAAAAGCGTATCCGCACGAGACTTGTGCTGGAGGCAGTGGTTGCTGCAGAAAATATCGAAGTATCTGACGAGCGCCTGGATGAGGAGCTGAAGAAGATGGCAGATTCCTACCAGATGGAAGTTGAGAAGCTTAAAGAGTTCATGGGCGACAACGAGAAGAAGCAGATGAAAGAGGATATTGCGGTTCAGGAGGCAGTAACACTGATCGCAGACGCGGCAGTAGAAGGTTAATTCAGGTTACAGGGAGGTGTGCCGCAGGCACACCTCTTGTCAGGATAAGAAACTCAGAAGGGAGCTGCCTGTTGACAGCGGCGCCCTCAGAGACAATACCACATGGGGCATTTATTTATAGAAAGGGGTATAGAAGATGAGTTTAGTACCTTATGTCATTGAACAGACGAGCAGGGGGGAGCGCTCTTACGATATTTATTCAAGACTGTTAAAGGAGAGGATTATCTTTCTTGGAGAAGAGGTAAACGACGTATCTGCAAGCGTGGTCGTTGCTCAGCTCCTTTTTCTGGAGGCTGATGACCCGGATAAGGACATCCAGCTGTATATCAACAGTCCGGGAGGTTCTGTGACTGCAGGGCTTGCAATCTATGATACGATGCAGTATATCAAGTGCGATGTATCCACAGTTTGTATCGGTATGGCGGCGAGTATGGGAGCCTTTCTGCTTTCCGGCGGTAAGAAGGGCAAGAGGTTTGCGCTGCCGAATGCAGAGATCATGATCCACCAGCCGTCAGGCGGAGCTCAGGGACAGGCGACAGAGATTCAGATCGCGGCTGAGCATATACTCCGTACAAAGCAGAAATTAAATGAGATCCTGGCGGCGAATACAGGGCAGGATCTTGAGACGATCAAGGCTGACACAGAGCGTGATAATTTTATGTCTGCGGAAGAGGCGAAGGCATACGGTCTGATCGACGAAGTGATCGTGAATCACTAATATTGTATGAGGTGACATTTTATGGCAGGGAAAATGACAGACGACATCGTGAGATGCTCTTTCTGCAACAAAACGCAGGCTCAGGTGAGAAAGCTGATCGCAGGACCAAACGGTACGTATATCTGTGACGAGTGTATCGCGATCTGCTCTGAGATCATAGAGGAAGAGCTGGATTACAACGAGAGAGAAGTATTTGACGACATCAATCTCCTGACGCCGGAGGAAATGAAGGCGTTTCTGGATGATTATGTGATCGGACAGGATGAGGCAAAAAAAGTACTTTCAGTCGCGGTCTACAACCATTATAAAAGGATCATGGCAGGACAGGATCTTGGCGTCGAGCTGCAGAAAAGTAATATCCTGATGCTCGGACCGACCGGATGCGGGAAGACGCTTCTCGCCCAGACGCTCGCAAAGATCCTGAATGTTCCGTTCGCGATCGCGGATGCGACAGCGCTGACGGAGGCTGGATATGTGGGCGAGGATGTGGAGAATATTCTTCTCAAGGTCATCCAGGCTGCGGACGGGGATATCGAGCGCGCAGAGCATGGAATCATCTATATTGACGAGATTGACAAGATCACGAGAAAGTCTGAAAATCCGTCTATCACCCGTGATGTATCAGGAGAAGGCGTACAGCAGGCTCTCTTAAAGATCATCGAAGGCACGGTTGCATCTGTGCCGCCTCAGGGCGGCCGCAAGCATCCGCATCAGGAGCTGATCCAGATCGATACGACGAATATCCTGTTTATCTGCGGCGGTGCATTCGAGGGCATTGATAAGATCATTGAGACGCGGCTTGACAGAAAGTCCATTGGATTCAATGCGGAAATTGCCTCAAAGCATGAGTATGATATGGATGTGCTCCTTCACGAAGTACTGCCCCAGGATCTGGTGAAATACGGGCTGATCCCGGAACTGGTCGGAAGGCTTCCGGTAACGGTTTCCCTGGATCTGCTTGACAGAGAGGCTTTGATCAGGATCCTGACAGAGCCAAAAAGTGCGATCGTGAAGCAGTATCAGAAATTGCTTGAACTGGATGGCGTGAAGCTGGAATTCGATCGGGATGCCCTGATCGAGATTGCGGAGACGACTTTGAAGAGAAAGACAGGGGCAAGAGGACTCCGCGCGATCATGGAGAAGATCATGATGGATACCATGTATGAGGTCCCATCGGATGAGACGATCAAAGAATGTCGGATCACCAAAGAGGCAGTAAATGGGACAGGAAAACCACTGTATCTGCGTGACGGCGAAGAACGGAGATCATTCCTGACATCAGAAAGCGCATAAAGACTGTGCGGGGCGGGTGCAATGGAGTTGCCATATGTGCCTGCCCTTTTTATATATGAAATCAGTGACAGATTAGGAAGAAGATCAGGAGGAGAATGAATGGACAACGAGATAAAAAGTCTTCCAATGGTCCCTTTAAGAGGGATGACGATCATGCCCGGAATGGTCGTACATTTTGATGTGAGCCGGGCACGTTCCATTGCAGCTGTACAAGAGGCAATGGTGGAAGAGCAGAAGATATTCCTGACTGCCCAGAAATCGATTGATACTGAGGAGCCGGGGGCGGAGGATGTATATGAAATCGGGACTGTAGGTACAGTCAGGCAGATTATCAAGCTGCCCAAGCAGATCGTGCGCGTGCTCGTGTCGGGAGAGACAAGAGGACGGCTTAAGAAGATTGAATTTTCAGAGCCGTATCTGAGGGCTGAAGTAGAGTTGCTGGAAGAACATGATCAGGAAATGCCGGAAGATGTGAATTCAGAAGCAATGGAGCGCAGCCTTAAGGATATGCTCGTGGAATATTCATCTAAGAATGGCAAGATGTCAAAGGAGTCCGTGGCACAGCTCATGGAGATAAAGGGGCTGCGCAGACTGGTTGATGAGATCGCGGCAAATATTCCCCTTTATTATACAGATCAGCAGGAAATCTTGAATGAGACGGATCTGAAAAAACGTTATGAAAAACTTGCATTCAGGCTGGTGAATGAAGTTCAGATCATGGACATCAAGGAAGAGATCCAGCGCAAAGTAAAAGAAAGAGTGGATAAGCATCAGAGAGAATATATCCTGAGGGAACAGTTAAAACTGATAAGGGAGGAACTCGGGGAGGATTCTACGGTGTCAGACGCAGAAGAATTTGAGGCTTCGCTAAAGAAGCTGAAAGCTCCGAAAGAAGTGAAAGATAAGCTCCAAAAAGAGATCAGCCGTTTTAAGAGCTCGATGAACTCTCCGGCTGAGAGCGGCGTCATCCGCACTTACATTGAGACTCTGCTGGAGATGCCATGGGATAAGGCATCGAAGGATAACCAGGATATCAATTATGCAAAACAGGTGCTAGAGGAGGACCATTACGGACTGGAGCAGGTGAAGGAACGAATACTGGAATTCCTTGCCGTGCGGACGCTTACCCAAAAAGGTGAAAGTCCGATCCTCTGTCTTGCGGGACCTCCGGGGACAGGAAAGACTTCTATTGCGAAGTCGCTGGCAAGGGCTCTCAAGAAACCATATGTGCGCATTTCACTGGGCGGCGTGCGGGACGAAGCTGAGATCCGCGGACACAGGAAGACTTATGTAGGAGCTATGCCGGGACGTATCGCAAACGGCATACGCACAGCAGGGGTGAAGAATCCTGTCATGCTGCTGGACGAGATCGACAAGGTGGGCACAGACTATAAGGGGGATACATTTTCCGCCCTTCTTGAGGTGCTGGACAGTGAACAGAACAGCAGGTTCAGGGATCATTATCTGGAGGTGCCGCTGGATCTTTCGGAAGTCATGTTTATTACCACGGCAAATACGCTCCAGACAATCCCGCGCCCTTTGCTCGACCGTATGGAAGTGATCGAGATTACAAGCTACACAGAAAATGAAAAACTTCATATCGCGGCAGAGCATTTAATACCGAAACAGCTTGAAAAGCACGGTCTTACTGCAAGTCAGCTTACATTCAGCAGACAGGCTGTCTGGAAAATGGCGCGTAATTATACAAAAGAAGCGGGAGTAAGGCAGCTTGAGCGCGAGATCGGGAACGTATGCAGGAAAGCCGCGAAAGAGATCCTGACCACTGGCCGGGAGAAGATAGCGGTCACGGACCGAAATATCCATCGGTTTCTGGGAAAAGAGAAATATACATATCAGATGGCAAATCCGGCACCTGAGATCGGGATCGTGCGGGGACTTGCGTGGACCAGCGTGGGCGGCGATACTCTCCAGATCGAGGTGAATGTGATGCCGGGCAGCGGAGAACTGATGCTGACAGGGCAGCTGGGAGATGTGATGAAAGAATCTGCACAGACCGGGATCAGTTATATCCGTTCAGTAAGCGGCAGATACGGGATCGAGGAGGATTTCTTCGAAAAGCATGATATCCATGTACATATCCCCGAAGGGGCAGTTCCCAAGGACGGACCTTCAGCAGGCATTACGATGGCAACTGCGATGCTGTCCGCTGTTACTGGTAAGAGAGTCCGGGCAGATCTTGCCATGACCGGTGAGATCACCTTGCGGGGACGTGTCCTGGCGATCGGAGGATTAAAGGAAAAACTCCTGGCAGCAAAGAGCGCGGGGATAAAGACCGTGCTCATTCCGAAGGACAACCGGGCGGATGCAGAGGAGCTTTCTGTTGAGATCACAAAGGGACTCGAAATTCTTCCGGTGGAAAATATGGAAGAGGTATTGAGCCGGGCTTTGGCGGATGAGATGGAAAAGACGGAGAATACCGCGGGATAAAATCAGCCTGCGGCAGGAGGAAGATATGGTTATAAAAAGTATAAATCTTGAGACAGTATGCGGGATCACAAGCACTCTGCCGGATAATGACAGACCGGAAGTCGCATTTGCGGGAAAATCTAATGTTGGGAAGTCATCCATGATCAATGCGCTCATGAACCGGAAATCCTATGCGAGGATTTCTGCCACTCCGGGAAAGACCCAGACTATCAATTTTTATAATATCAATGATGCTTTGTATCTGGTTGACCTTCCGGGTTATGGATATGCGAGAGTTTCTGAGAAAGAGAAGGAACAGTGGGGCAGGATGATCGAGCGGTATCTGCACAGCTCGTCACAGCTTAAGGCAGTGTTCCTGCTTATCGATATCCGGCATGATCCGTCTGCGAATGACAGGCTCATGTATAAATGGATCGTGGATCAGGGATATCAGCCGGTTATCATTGCAACAAAATTAGATAAAATAAAGCGCAGTCAGGTACAGAAACATGTTAAAATGTTAAAGGAAGGTCTGGCGCTTGTGCCGGGGACAACCGTAATCCCGTTCTCTTCTGTTACAAAACAGGGAAGAGATGAAATCTGGGAATTGATTGAAAATGAATGTAAGACAGATTGATTTTGGAGGATAGCGATGGAAGAAAGACAACCCTACTGGCAGGTGGCGGTCAGGCTGTTGTTCAGCGTTCTTGCCACAGCGGCGTTTGTGATCATAGGGATCAGGCTGATCGGATTCCTTATGCCTTTTGTTATAGGATGGCTTATCGCAGCGGTAGCCGCTCCGCTTGTCAATTGGCTTGAGAAAAGGCTGAGAATCGTGAAAAAGCTGGGTTCAGCTCTGATCGTCATCCTGGTTCTGGCTGCGATCGTCCTGGCGCTGTATTTCGGAATCAGCCGTCTGGCATCTGAAATCGGGGAATTGGTCAGAAACTTTCCTCAGATGTATGCTCAGCTTGAAGAAGGGTTAAGTCAGATCGGAGATACCCTGTCCGGCATTTTTGAACGTTTGCCGGTCGGCATTCAGGACGGCTGGAACACAGTGGCGCAAAATCTGGACAGATATATGGGGGAGTTAGTCTCCGGCATCAGCGAACCTACAGTGAATGCTGCGGGGAATATAGCCAGGAGAGTACCTTATTATCTGATTTCCTTTATCGTGGCAGTCATGTCAGCTTATTTCTTTATCGTGCAGAGGGAAGAAGTGCTGGGCTGGATGAAAAGGACAGCGCCCGAGGCGGTCCAGAAGAGGATGACGCTGGTCATGGATTATCTTAAATATGCTGTGGGAGGGTATTTTAAGGCACAGTTTAAGATTATGGGGATCGTGTTTCTCATCCTTCTTGTGGGTCTTGGGTTCCTGGGAACCGGATATTTCGTGCTGGTAGCGCTTTTGGTTGCGATCCTCGATTTCCTGCCCTTCTTTGGTACAGGGACAGCAATGATCCCCTGGGCTGTTTATGAATTCTTTATGGGGGATTATAAGATGACAGCGGCTCTTGTCGTGATCTATGTAGTAACACAGGTGGTGAGGCAGCTTCTCCAGCCTAAGCTGGTAGGCGACAGTGTAGGCCTTAATCCGCTGGTGACGCTGCTGCTTCTGTATATCGGCTACCGAATGGGCGGCGTGCTCTGGATGATCCTTGCTGTGCCGATCGGGATGGTGCTTATCAATATGTGCCAGGCAGGTGCCTTTGACTACATTTTCGATGACGTCAGGATCCTGATCAACGGGGTTTTGGGACTTCGGGGAAATGGAGATGAACAGGGCAGCCGGTAAAAGATGTAAATACAGGGGCACAAACAATTTCTGCGTTGAAAAAGAAGTAAGGGTATGCTATCATGAATGAGGGAGAACACTCCCGATCATTATAAAAAATGCAGAGAAAAAGACGAGAAGTCTGAAGCATGGAATAACTGACAGGAGGTAAGAAAACGATGAAAAAATACGTATGCGATGTATGTGGATACATTTATGACGAGGCGATCGGTGATCCGGATAACGGTATCGAGGCAGGCACAAAGTGGGAAGATGTACCGGACGATTTCTTATGCCCGCTGTGCGGTGTAGGAAAAGATCAGTTCTCAGAGGCTGAGTAAAACTGCCTTTCGCGGAAAAGGATAAAAAGGTGCTGCCGTCCCATGTGTGTGAATGGGGCGGCAGTGTTTTTGTGCGATGTGCCCGGCGCCGCTGCGAGCCGGACGCGGTATCGAGGCAGATGGGGAAGAGAATCTTTCCCTATCCGATTCAGGGATGGAGTAAGCAGGATAGAATGGGGGAACTATAAGATGGAAACAAAAAAAGAAAAATTTGCATCAGACACATCCGGACGGAGCGCGGCTGACTGGGCGAAAGCGCTGATCATCCTTCTGATCGGCCTGACAGTCGCTCATCTGGGGGTCACCTTATTCCTTCTGTCTGAACTGGGGACAGATACATTCACTGTCTTTATCCAGGGATTGTCCAGGATATTCGGTCTGACTGTGGGAACTGTGCATGTGATCGTACTCTGTATCCTTATGGTTGTCATGCTGCTGACTACGAAAGGATATGTAAAGCCCGGGACTGTCGTATGCGCGTTCTGCGGGGGACCGATCATCGATCTGTTTACATGGCTGCTGGGCGGCTGGATCAATGCTGAGTCAGGGATGCCGGTACGGATCATCAGCATGCTGGCAGGGTGCGTGATCCTTGCGGCAGGAATGTCTATTGTGATCAACAGCAATGCAGGGACAGGGCCGAATGACCTTGTGGCTGTCATCCTTTCAGATAAGATCGAAAGAATCCAGTTCCGCTGGGTAAGAGTTGGATGCGACCTTTTCTTCGTGGTGCTGGGATTTATCCTGGGAGGCACGGTGGGCGCAGGGACAGTGGCGGCTGTCTTCCTCACGGGACCGCTGGTGCAGTTCTGGCTCCCGAAGACGAAGCGGGCAGTTCAGGCGGTCCTGCATGAGGAGTAGGGAAGCGCAAGGAGTGTTAAGAAAGGACAGATATTATGGAAAGATATGATGTGATCATAATCGGCGCGGGTCCGGGGGGGATTTTTGCGGCATATGAGCTGATGAAGAAAGCCCCGGCGCTGAGCGTGGCGGTATTTGAGTCGGGGAATCCGCTGGAGAAGAGAAAATGCCCCATTGACGGAAAAAAGATAAAAAGCTGCATCGGCTGTAAGACCTGTGCGATCATGAGCGGTTTCGGGGGAGCGGGTGCATTCTCTGACGGAAAATACAATATTACCAATGATTTCGGCGGTACGCTGTATGAGTATATCGGAAAGGACACTGCTATTGACCTCATGCGTTATGTGGATGAGATCAATGTGATGTATGGCGGGAAAGGCACAAAGATGTACTCCACGGCAGGCACCAAGTTTAAGAAGCTGTGCATGCAGAATAAGCTGAAGCTTCTGGATGCATCCGTGCGCCATCTGGGAACAGATATCAACTATGTTGTTCTGGAGAATCTCTTCGACGAGCTGAAGGATAAGGTGGATTTCCGGTTTAACTGTCATGTTGATGACGTGGAGATGACAGACGGCGGATACCGGATCATCACAAAAGACGGCGCGTATGAGTGCGGGCAGTGCATTATTTCCGTGGGGCGAAGCGGCAGCAAGTGGATGGAGCAGATCTGTGAAAGGCTGGAGATCCCGACCAAATCCAACCGTGTGGACATCGGTGTGAGGGTGGAGCTTCCGGCGGTCATTTTCTCCCATCTGACAGATGAGCTCTATGAGAGCAAGATCGTATACCGCACAGAGAAGTTTGAAGATAAGGTGCGTACATTCTGCATGAATCCGTACGGCATCGTTGTAAATGAAAATACAAACGGGATCGTCACTGTGAACGGACACAGCTATGAGGATCCGGAGAAGCAGACAGAGAATACCAATTTTGCTCTCCTGGTGGAGAAGCATTTCTCCGAGCCGTTTAAGGACAGCAATGGCTATGGAGAGAGCATTGCGCGTTTGTCTAATATGCTGGGCGGCGGGGTGCTCGTACAGCGCTTTGGGGACCTGATCAGAGGAAGGAGAAGTACCTGGGAAAGGATCGAGGAAGGATTTGTGAGACCGACCCTGGCGGCAGAGCCGGGAGACTTAAGCCTTGTTCTTCCTAAGAGAATCCTGGACGGGATCATTGAGATGGTTTATGCTCTGGATAAGATCGCTCCGGGCACAGCGAACGATGATACTCTGCTCTACGGGGTGGAAGTGAAATTTTACAACATGGAAGTAAAACTTGATGAACATCTTGAGACAAGGCATAAAGGGCTCTATGTGATCGGGGACGGAAGCGGCGTGACTCATTCTCTGTCCCATGCGTCTGCAAGCGGGGTATATGTGGCAAGGGAGATTGCGGAGAATGGATGAGAAAAGACTTCAGCAGTTTGAGAAAATGCTCTCTGCTGTGCAGACAGAATATGAGAATATCGTCCGCCAGATGGAAGAATTAAAGGAGAAAGGAAAGATCAGATCCGTCACATACCAGCAGCTTCTGGCGAGAAAGATGACATACCAGAACATGCTTTCCATGTATGAATTGTACGATCTGATTGAAAAATAGATGATAAAATTACTTGCAGTGGATATGGACGGTACCTGCCTGGACAGCAGGAGCCGTATGACAGACAGGACGCTCGGAGCCCTGCGGCGGGCTGCGTCTGCGGGAATTACTGTGGTTCCCGCGACAGGGCGGAATCTGGGGTGTGTCCCGCACCGCCTGGCAGCAGGGAGTGTTGACGGGCCGGTGCTGCCTTACAGAGGCAGGAGGGACGATGAGGAGAAAAATAAAGGACTTTTTCGGTATGTGATCTCATCTAACGGGGCGGCAGTCACAGATGCTGCTGAGAAAAGGACGGTGTTCCGGGCAATGATGCCAAGGGAGGAAGCGCTGTCGCTTTTAGAAGCGTGCGGCAGGATACGGCTTGGAAACGCTGCCCATATCTGTCACCGCTACTTGATGGAAGGAAGACTACTTACGATGGCGGGAAGATTGATCTACGGGAAAGACGCTGCCGGGGTTTACTGCGTCAGAGATATACGGGAAGCTGTGAATAAGAGCATACAGGAAGTAGAAGAGCTGCAGTTCTATTTTCTTTCGCGGAAAGCAAAGGAGGAACTGAGGAAAATAATGCTTTCCTACCCTGAACTGAGCGCGGCGTATACGGGGATCTATGCAGAGGTCTATTCAAAAAAGGCGTCTAAGGGGAACGCGCTGTCTGCTCTTCAGGATTATCTGGGAATTTCAAGGGAGGAAACAGCCTGTATCGGAGACGGTGAAAATGATCTGTCCATGTTTGAGGCGGCGGGAGTTAAGATCGCTATGGGTAATGCGGTCGCTGAACTGAAAGAGAAAGCAGATCAGGTAACTGGCACAAATGACCGGGACGGAGCCGCTGCGGCGATAGAGAAGCTTCTGAAATTATGATTTGGGACAGGGTGAATTACGATTGGGGACGTAGTAAAATTCAATTTTACTACGTCCCCAATCAATCTTAATTTGCCTGTACAATTGATTTTACATGGCTGATCTCTTCCTGAGTTGCCTTTGCCGCAGGAACATAGTAGCTTCTCTCCCGGGCGGCGTCATACATTTTTTCCTGTGACATTTCGCACTGATTACGCATCTGCTTTAAGCACTGTTTGAGTTCTTTGTTTTCTGTCTGGGCGATCATATCGCCGAACATTTTCAATTCACCGTTTATGCCGACAAGGGCGTCGGCAACCATTGTTTTTTCATCCATTGTTTTCACCTCATTTTGATATCTTTTACAGGAATTTCATGAGTTCCTGCTTGTTCTTCATGGCAGAATCTGCCGCGTCCTGAAAGAGCTTTTTGATCTCGGGATCGTCTGTTTTTGAAGCATAATCTGTCATCTTACAGTGGGTTGTGGAATAGCCGCCGATGAGATGACGCAGGTTCTGAAGATCGAGAATTGATATTTCTGACATAACTGCCGCCTCCTTAAATGAAATATTTTTCAGGTCTTAGTATGTCCGGAACCTTATCTGTTTATGAGTGAATGGGAGACAAATTCACGAAAAAGATCTCGCATTTCCCGGGAGGTGCGGTACATGCACTCGGGATGCCACTGTACGCCGAGGGCAAAAGGATGAGAGTCCAGTTCGATCGCCTCGATGGCTCCGTCCTGGGAGCGGGCGGTTACAGACACACCTTTTCCGGGGAAATTTACTGCCTGGTGGTGAAAACTGTTTACATATAGACAGGAGCCTGCGTACTGTTTCAGCCTGCTCCCTCTCTCGATGCGGATGCGGTGGCTGACTTCGCTGCGGCTTGCAGACTGCTGCATATGGTTCAGGACTCGTCCGGGGATCAGGGACATGTCCTGCCAGATGGAGCCTCCGCAGGCAACGCTTAAGATCTGCATTCCGCGGCAGATGGCAAAGACAGGTTTCCGGGATATCAGAACACGCTTCATGAGACGGATCTGGAACAGATCGACAGTGATATCTGTTTTTCCGTTCCCTTCCGCAGGTTCTTCGCCAAAGAGGAGAGGGGTGATGTCTTCTCCTCCGCAGAAAAGGAAGCCGTCGCATAATCTTACATATTCATCAATTACATGGTCGCTTCGCACGAGCGGGAGGATGAAAGGCAGTCCCCGCGAATATCGTACAGACTGGATATAGGGGTTGGTCACAAACTGGCGGTTTTCTGAAAAACCGCATACAACGATGCCGATTTTTGGTTCCATAAATACTCCTTATATATTGAGATGATCTGCCCGGAGGGACAGCATCCGGCTCCCGTCTGGATGAATTTCCCTCTCAGGAATATCCGCGGCGCTCCGATGATATGATAGATTATGTAAAAAATAAAAAGATTATACATCAAAGGAGTTTTTTATGAAATGGATCGATCTTCATTGCGACACGCTGAGTATTTTGACAGGGGGAGCGGACACCGGCATAAAAAGAGGCAGAGCAGGGCTCAGAGAAAACAATCTGTGTGTTGATGCGCGGCGGCTCAAAGAGGCGGGCGCGGCGGCACAGTTTTTTGCTTGTTATGTTAATGCCTCTGACTTCTGCAATGGCGAAGTCAGGCGGAACGGAGAAATATGGGATCGGGCGTACAGAAAAATACTGTCAATGACTGCCTATGCGGCGTGCGCTCAGGACGAGCGGTTCAGGATCGCTCGTTCGGCGGAAGATATTATGAATATGGAAAGGGCGGCACAGACGGCGGGAATCCTGACCGTGGAGGAAGGCGGCGTCCTGAACGGCAGGCCGGAGCGTCTGGACAAACTGTATGACAGCGGGGTGCGTCTGATCACTCTCACATGGAATTATGAAAACTGTATCGGAAGCCCGAACAGCAGAGAACCCGGTATGATGCAGAGAGGGCTCACGCCGTTCGGTATACAGACTGTGGAGAAAATGAATGAAAAGGGTATGATCGTGGATGTGTCGCACCTGTCGGACGGAGGATTCTGGGACTGTATCCGATACAGCACGAAACCGATCCTGGCGTCTCACTCTAACGCCAGGGCTCTCTGCCTGCATCCACGCAATTTAAGCGATGAGATGCTTCATGCCATTGGAGATAAAGGTGGCGCGGCAGGCGTGAATTTTTACGGTGCATTTCTGCGCCCGGATGGGCGTGCAGATGTCACGGATATCGTCCGCCATATCCGGTATATGATGGACCGGGCGGGAGAGGATGCTGTGGCTCTGGGAACGGATTTTGACGGTTTTGACCGGGATTCTCTCCCTGCCGGGATCAGGGGCGTCCAGGATATGGGCGTTTTGTGGGACGCCATGAAGCGCTCCGGGATCGCGGAACGTCAGATCGAGAAGGCTGCGTACGGAAATGTGATGCGCGTTCTGAGAGAATGTGTTGGTTAAGCCAAGAGAAATGTTGAGAGAATTTTCTGGTGAAGAGACCCGGAGCGTGGTATGATGTATGGGAATGAGGTTTTACAGAAAAAATAGCTGCTAAAGGAAGAGAGGTAAAAAATGGAAAACAAAAGAATCATTCAGGTAGAAGAGAAAGTACCTTTTAAGCTGCTGGTGCCGCTGAGCATCCAGCATATGTTTGCCATGTTCGGCGCGTCTGTCCTGGTGCCCTTTGTATTCGGCATCAATCCTGCGGTCGTCCTTTTTATGAATGGCGTGGGGACTCTGCTTTTTATCCTGATCACAAAGGGAAGGGCGCCGGCATACCTGGGGTCCAGTTTCGCGTTCCTTGCTCCGGCGGGAGTGGTGATCGCAAAGTGGGGATACAGTTACGCGCTGGGCGGATTCGTAGTCGTAGGATTTTTAGGATGTATATTGGCGCTGATCATCTATAAGTTCGGTTCAGACTGGATCGACGTGGTCCTGCCTCCGGCGGCAATGGGACCGGTTGTTGCGCTGATCGGTCTGGAACTGGCGGGAAACGCGGCTTCCAATGCGGGACTCCTGGATGAAGCAATAGATGTAAAAAACGTGATCGTATTTCTTGTCACCCTGCTTACAGCAGTGCTCGGTTCAGTTGTGTTCAGGAAATTTTTGGCAGTGATACCCATCTTGATCGCTATTATCGCAGGGTATTTGGCGGCGCTTATATGCGGTATCGTGGATTTTTCGGACGTTTTGGCTGCGCCTCTCTTTTCCCTGCCGAATTTTTCCCTCCCGAGTTTTAAATGGGAGGCGATCGTGATCGTCCTGCCGGTGCTCCTTGTGATCGCGTCAGAGCATATCGGGCATCAGATAGTTACGAGCAAAATCGTTGGGCGGGATCTTTTGAAAGATCCGGGACTTCACCGCTCCCTGTTTGCTGATAATTTTTCTACGATGATCTCCGGGTTGATCGGTTCTGTGCCGACCACAACTTACGGGGAGAATATCGGAGTCATGGCAATGACAAAGGTATACAGCGTCTATGTGATCGGAGGAGCGGCAGTGCTGTCTGTCATCTGTTCATTTATCGGGAAGATGACCACTTTGATCAATACGATTCCCGGACCTGTGATCGGAGGGATCTCCTTCCTGCTCTACGGAATGATCGGAACCTCCGGCATCCGTATCCTTGTTGATTCCAAGGTAGATTACGGACGGTCAAGGAACATGGCGATGACTTCGGTTATCTTTGTGGCAGGGCTTTCCGGAATTACAGTACAGTTCGGCAGCATACAGCTTACCGGGATGGTGCTGGCCTGCGTTGTAGGCATGATCATGGGACTGACATTTTATGTGCTGGACAAACTTAAACTCACGAATGACAGAGAGGACTCCTGACAATAACATTCTTCATTCAAACTTAAGAATTTGTTCCTAAAAAACATCGCTTTTTCCGTCTATAATCTGCTTCAGTGGAAAAAAGACAGTTACTTTCCCTGAGTCAGAATGGTTGAGGAGGCGGACGATAAATGTCACAGTATTGGGAGGAGTACGCAGGAGAGGAAAGGAGAAGGAGTTATCCGGCACGCAGGAGGAGCAGAAAGCGAAAGCGCAGAGGCGGATTCCTGAGGAAGACGGCGGCGTTTCTGGTGATCATCGCAATGCTTTTTGCTCTGAAAAATCTGATAGGGGACCGCCTTATCCTGACAAAGGATGGGATCGTCTGGAGCGGGGATCTCGATCCTGTGTACCAACAGGCGGGAAATATGGCGGATACGTTGAGACAGCTTGTAAAAAATAATCCGGAGACCATTGATTTTGTCCGCGATTACCAGACAAAGAAAGATGTCCCTCCGGCTGAAAATATCGGTGAGGTGACCGCGGGCGTGATCCCTCATCTTCTTCAATGGGATGAGAGATGGGGATATCAGATTTATGGAGACAACATGATCGCTGTAAACGGATGCGGACCTACTGTGATCTCCATGGCAGCATCAGGACTTACCGGAGACAATACGATCACTCCTTACAGGGTGGCAAAATTTGCAGAACAAAACGGATATTATGAGGGAGATGCAGGAACGAGCTGGGCGCTGATGACAGAGGGCGCGGCGCAGTTTGGAGTTTATGGAGAAGAAATGGGGTTGAGCGAAGAGGCGGTTTTTTCTTCCCTTGAAAATGGGAATCCCATTATATGCAGCATGAGTCCCGGAGATTTTACCACCACAGGCCATTTTATTGTCCTTGTCGGAATAGAGGATGGTAAAATCCGTGTCAATGACCCGAACAGTGTGAAGCGCAGTGAAAAGCTGTGGGATTATGAGACTTTGTATCCTCAGATCAGCAACCTCTGGGTATATACAGCGGGATAAGGATGGCTGAAACAAAACAGCGGCTGGCAGCATGATGGCTGTCAGCCGCTGAGCTGTGTTCAGACCCGGATCTAATTCTTACCTGTGAAGAGTGTTCCTGCCTGTCCGCCTCTGATGATATCATAGAGAGCTTCCGGTCTCTTACCGTTAGTCACAATGGTGTCGATGCCCTGGGAGGTGGCAAGCTGGGCTGCCTGCAGTTTTGTGCGCATGCCGCCGGTGCCTCTTCTGGAACCCGCCCCTCCGGCAAGGGAGTATACGCTGTCATCGATGTGATCGATCTTTTCGATCAGTTGCGCATTCGGGTGAAGTCTGGGATCACTGTCGTAGAACCCGTCGATGTCGGAGAAGATCACGAGGCGTTTCGCCCGGCAGAGAACAGCGACAACGGAGGAGAGCATGTCGTTATCTCCGAAGAGTCTGTCCTCAGATTCGATTTCTGTGTAGCTTACAGAGTCGTTCTCATTTACGATCGGTATGACGCCCATTTCCAGCAGGGCGTTAAAGGTATTGGTCAGGTTTTCCTTTTTCTCTTCCTGCTCGATATCTTCTGCGTTTAATAGAATCTGGGCGACTGTTTTGTCATAATCACCGAAAAATTTGTCATACAGGTACATCAGGCTGCACTGGCCGACAGCGGCCGCTGCCTGCTTCATGCGCATGCTGTCCGGTTTGGACTGCATATTGAGCTTGTTCCTGCCCACCGCAATGGCGCCGGATGATACGAGGATGACCTCATATCCCATATTGTGGATGTCGGCAAGCGTGCATACCAGACGGTCCGTGGCGCGCAGATCGCTTTTTCCCGCGTCGTTTGTCAGAGTGGATGTGCCTACTTTCACTACGATTCTGTTATTGTAAAGTCCCATGATCTCATTCCTCCTCAGGGTATAAATAATAAAAAATATTCTTTTTTGACATATCAGCTTATCTATCGTATCATACACCTAAAGATTACAAAAGTGAATAATTATCATGTTTAATATGATGAAATCAGATGGGAGAGGATAATATGGACGTGAGTATCCAAAAATATCTGGCATTTGTTAAGACCGTGGAGTGTGGAAGTTTTACCCGGGCTGCAGGAGTGCTTAATTATTCTCAGTCGGGCATCAGCCGGATGATCGGGGATCTGGAGAGGGAATGGCAGGTCGCTCTGTTGGAAAGAGGGAAAGCGGGTGTGCGGCTTACAAGCGAGGGCACCCGTCTTCTGCCTTATGCAAAGCGTGTGTGCAGTGAGTATGAGAAGCTCCAGGCAGAGGTGGACGAGATCAACGGCCTGAAATCCGGTCTGATCCGTATCGGTACTTTCTCCAGTGTGGCGACACACTGGCTCCCTAACATTATCCGGGAATTCCAGAAAGAATATCCGGGTATCGATTATGAACTTATCCTGGGAGATTATACAGAGATAGAGACGTGGATCGAGGAAGGAAGAGTGGACTGCGGATTTCTGCGGCTGCCTGCCCGGAAGGCGCTGGATTCGCTATTTCTGGAACAGGACAGGCTGCTGGTCGTGCTGCCGGAGGGACACCCCCTGGCGGCGCTGGAAAAGATTCCTGTATCCGCGCTGTGCAGGGAACCTTTCATGCTGCTGGAAAAAGGAGCAAAGGCAGAAGTATCGGAAATTTTCGAGAGAAGCGGTCTCAGTCCGAAAGTACATTTCACTACATGGGATGATTATGCGATCATGGCTATGGTAGAGAGCGGGCTGGGGATCAGCATCCTTCCGGAACTTATTTTGAAACGTATTCCGTATCGGATCGTGGCGCGGGAGCTGGAATTCCCGGCATACCGTAATATCGGTCTTGCCTGGAAGGAGAAGAAGGGGGCATCTCCGATGCTGAAGCGGTTTATGGAATATTTGGAATACCGCTGACCCTTGCCAGCTGAGCGTGTATTGATTATAATAAGCCATATTATGAACCCTGCGTCTCGGCAAGGCTGCGCCTGGGACCGCGGCGGCAGGGAGGAAGAGGGGTTATAAAATGAAGAGAATAGTTACCAGCCTCCCGTTCCGGCTGCTTCTCGGAGTAGTCATCGGCATTATTGCAGGACAGCTTTCAGGAACGGCGCTGATGAATATTGTAGTAACAGTGAAATTTGTGCTCGGGGAGCTGATCAATTTCTGCGTGCCGCTGATCATTATCGGGTTTATCGCACCATCCATCACCAGGCTGGGGAAAAATGCATCGCGCATGCTGGGAGCGGCGGTTTTCTGTGCTTATGTGTCATCCATACTTGCAGCGCTTCTGTCTATGGGCGCAGGATACGGACTGATTCCGCACCTGTCTGTCGTGACGGAAACAGACGGTTTGAAAGAGCTGCCTGAGCTGGTGTTCCGGCTTGAGATCCCACAGATCATGAGTGTTATGAGCGCGCTGGTCCTTTCTGTATTGGTAGGGCTTGCCGCTGCATGGACAAAAGCGGAAATGATCACAGGCGTTCTGGAAGAACTTCATAAGATTGTCCTTGAAGTCGTGACCAGGATCGTGATACCGATCCTGCCTGTATTTATCGGTTTTACTTTCTGGGCGCTCTCTTACGAGGGAACGATCACAAAACAGCTGCCAGTGTTCATCAAGGTCGTCCTGATCGTGATGGCGGGACATTTTATCTGGCTTGCTGTCCTGTATATAGCGGCAGGAATATATTCACGGAGCAATCCGATGGCTGTTATACGGAACTACGGACCTGCATATATCACAGCGGCAGGGACTATGTCGTCCGCTGCCACGCTTGCGGTTGCCCTGAGATGTGCAAAGAAGTCAAAAACTCTGCGTGAAGATATGGTGGATTTTGGGATCCCTCTGTTTGCCAATATCCACCTTTGCGGTTCTGTTCTGACAGAGGTGTTTTTTGTGATGACTGTATCGCAGATTCTCTACGGTGAGATCCCGTCTGTCGGGACGATGATCCTGTTCTGCCTGCTTCTGGGCATATTTGCTATTGGCGCGCCCGGAGTCCCGGGAGGTACGGTTATGGCTTCGCTCGGTCTCATCACGGGAATCCTGGGCTTTGATTCAACCGGAACGGCGCTGATGCTCACGATCTTTGCGCTTCAGGACAGTTTCGGCACTGCGTGCAATATTACAGGAGACGGGGCGCTGACCCTGATCCTGACAGGATATGCCGACCGGCATAAGATTGAGAAACAGGATCTGAAGTCGGTGATGTAAAAAAATATTAAAGAACAATGAGGGAGAAAAGTTCATACATTATGGCCCAGATGGCGTTTTACATGGATTTAACATAGATATAACTTTTCGGAATGCATGAATAAGATAAAATGAGTATAGCCTTTTCCGGATATATTGACTATGCCGGGGGAGAATGTAAATCTGAGAGGAATATCATATGGTTAAAATTTATGTGCTGGATACGAACATTCTGATCCAGGCGCCCTATGCCATCGATCATTTTGAGGACAATTCCGTAGTGCTGCCCATGGTCGTGCTGGAAGAGCTGGATCATCTGAAAAAGGCGGAAGGGGAAATTGGAGCAAATGCCCGCCGGAGCATCCGCCGTTTGGAACAGCTCAGACAGAAAGGAGACATGCTCAGCGGCGTGGCGCTTGAAGGCGGAGGAACGCTTCGGGTAGAAAAAAATTTTGTGGATGTAGAGCTGCCTGAGGAATTGTCTGCAGAGGTGATGGATAACCGGATACTGAAGGTGTGCCTCGGACTTTCCAGAAAAAGCGAGGAGCAGGTGATTCTTGTCACAAAGGATATCCTGCTCCGGATCAAGGCGCAGATCCTCGGTATCTGCGCGGAAGATTTTACCACTGAGCAGGTACTGGAACATGAAAATCAGTACAGCGGCAGATGTGAGCTATATGTGCCGGAAGCGCTTTTTAAAGATTTTAAGAAAAAAGGGATTCCCGCGGATATGGTCTATGCTATTGACCGCCAGGGCGAGAGCTGTGTGCCGGAGCTTGTGGAAAATCAGTTTGTTATACTGAAAGCAGACCAGTCTGCAAAAAAGACACATCTCGGCCGGGTTGAAAAGGGAGTGATAAAGAAACTCGAGTACAGGAAGAGTTCTCCCTATGGAATCACACCGAGAAATGCGGGACAATATTTTCTGCAGGAGGCATTGATGCAGCCGGCGGAGAAGGCACCTCTTGTTATTGTGAAAGGGATGGCGGGGACGAGTAAGACATTTTACTCCCTCGCAGTGGGACTTGAAAAGCTTCTGAACCATCCGACGGGCGAGTACCGGCGCATCCTGATCTGCCGTCCGAACGCCCAGTTTGATGATGATATCGGGTTCCTTCCCGGGGATGAACAGGAAAAGATATCCCCGCTCATGCGTCCGATCATTGATAATCTTGAACAGCTTATTGATTCCAGCGAAGAGGAGAGGTATGATGATGAAGAAGAGCTTCGCGGCAAGGTGGAAGAAATCTTTGCCAGGGGACTGGTTCAGGCAGAGGCGCTTAATTATATCCGGGGACGGTCAATTGTAAAAACCTATCTGATCATCGATGAGGCACAGAACACGACACCTGATCAGATCAAGGGAATTATCACAAGAGCAGGGAAAGACACAAAGATCATTCTCCTCGGCGATCCGAACCAGATCGACCGGTCGTTTCTGGATGAGCGGACTAACGGGCTGAGTTACGCGTCAGAGCATATGAAGGGAAGCCCTCTGTGCTGGCAGATCACGATGAGCGCCCGGGAGTGTGAGCGTTCGGCGCTGGCAATGGAAGCGGTGAAGCGGCTGTGACAACTATGTCGGGGAAAATGAGAAGCCCAATGACAGGGAAACAAAAATTTTAAGTAATACAAAAGGAGAAAGTATGGAAAAGATATACATGAACAGAGAACTGTCCTGGCTGAAATTTAATGAAAGGGTGCTGGAGGAGGCGGAAAACCCGGAAGTGCCGCTCTGTGAGCGCATGACTTTTGTCTCCATCTATCAGAGTAATCTGGATGAATTCTTTATGGTCAGGGTGGGATCTCTCCAGGATCAGATGCTGCTGAATAAGAAGATCAGGGACAATAAGACAAATATGACCTCAGAGGAGCAGATCAAAGCAATCCTGAAAGAGGTAAAAAGGCTGAACAAAAGGAAAGATGAGGCGTATCAGAATCTCATGAAGAAAGTTGCGGGATACGGGATACAGCTCATCAATTTTCAGAGTGCGGACCCTGAGGAAAAGAAGTATCTGGAACAGCACTTTAACCGAAATATCGTTCCCTTAAGTTCCCCGACTATCGTGAGTAAAAGACAGCCGTTCCCGTTCCTGCGCAATAAAGATATCTACGCGGTCGTAGTTCTGGAGACGAGGAGCGGAAAAGAGAGGCTGGGCATAATCCCGTGTACCAATAATATGGTGGAGAGACTGATCGAACTTCCGGGAGGCAGAGGAAGGTACATGCTTTCGGAGGATTTGATCCTGCACTATATCGGGAAAGTATTTAAAGGCTACAAAGTTAAAGGCAAATCACTGATCCGCGTGGTAAGAAATGCAGATATTGATGCGGATGCCCTCTACGATGAAGATCTGGATTACAGAGAGTTTATGGCAGATCTCATGAAAGAGAGAAAGAGACTGTCTCCGGTCCGCCTGGATCTGTCCAGAGATATGGAAGGGGATGTGGTGGAAGCACTCTGCCGGTATCTGGATGTTTCCCCTGAGAGAGTGTTTAAGAGCAGGGCGCCCCTGGATGTATCGTTCATTTTCCAGATCCAGGACCTGCTGCGCATGAACCCGGAACTGTTCTATAATAAGAGAGTGCCCCAGAAATCACCGGATTTCCGGGATGGAGAGAGCATACTGGATCAGATCAGACAGGAGGATAAGCTTTTATCATATCCGTATGAGTCGATCCGTCCCTTCCTGAATATGCTGAATGAAGCGGCAGAGGACGACAGGGTGGTATCTATTAAGATGACGCTTTACCGGCTGGCAAAACAGAGTAAGGTGATAGAGGCGCTGTGCGAGGCGGCGGAAAACGGAAAGGAAGTCGTTGTGCTCGTAGAGCTGAGGGCTCGTTTTGACGAGGAAAATAATATCCGCTGGTCACGTATGCTGGAGAAGGCGGGATGCCAGATCATTTATGGGCTGGAAGGGTTTAAGGTGCATTCTAAACTCTGCCTGATCACAAGGCGGGGGCGCGACGGCGTGGAGTATATCACTCAGATCGGTACAGGCAATTACAATGAAAAGACAGCGCGTCTGTATACAGATCTTTCCCTTATGACAGCGGACGAAAAGATCGGGCTTGAGGCGACACGCGTGTTCCAGGCTCTGACTAAGGGCGAGACGGTGGAGGAGTCCGAACATCTCCTTGTGGCGCCGAAATGTCTCCAGTCCAAAGTGATCGATATGATCGATGAAGAAATCCGCAGGGTGCAGAATGGAGAAGAAGCCTACATCGGGCTGAAGCTTAACTCCCTCACAGACAAAAAGATCATGGACAAGCTTGCGGAAGCTTCCAGAGCGGGAGTCCGTGTTGATATGATCGTGCGAGGCATATGCTGCCTTGTTCCCGGCGTACCCGGGGAGACGGAGAACATCCGTGTCATCAGTATTGTCGGCAGGTTCCTGGAACATTCCAGGATCTATATCTTCGGGTGCGGGGACAGGACAAAGTATTATATCGGTTCGGCTGATTTTATGACAAGGAATACGGTTAAGAGAGTGGAAGTTGCTGCGCCGGTTTATTCTGAGAAACTGAAAAAGCGGATCAGAGCGATATTCGACCTGATGCTCAGTGATAATAAAAAGGCCCGCGCAGAAGGATGCGATGGAAACTATTCTTATGTGAAATGCGACGGAGATCCGGTCAATTCTCAGGAACTTCTGTATCAGGAAGCATATGACAGGGCTGCAGCGCGAAACGAGAGACGGACGGAGGAAGCGGCTGCGGCCGAAAATAAGACGGCGGGAGACAGCGGACTTGCGGAGTAATAGAAAAAGATATGCAGCGGTAAGGTGATAGGATGATATTTAAGTTTGGTGAACAATTGATACCGATGGAACTGTCGGACTGGGAATCAGATCCCGGTCCGGCGGTTTTTGTGACGGATTCCCGGCATGCAGAAGAGGTGCTGTCAAAAGCGGGCATTGTCTATGAGAACGAGATCCATGTATCCAAGATCGGCTTCTGCCGTCTGGAAAATCAGCAGGATTGTGTGGTGGGCACGCTGTGCATCCCGAAACTTTTGGATGTTCTGGGGAGCCGGTACAGGATGTATTTCTTTGTGAACAGGGCAAATGTGGTGATTGTGGACGATGAAGATTTTTCTATCCGGCTGATCCGCAGGATCCAGCAGAAGAGAACTCATCAGGGAGAGACGAAAGAACGTTTTCTTTACAATTATATTGCGGAATTTATCAGCCGTGATCTGGAGATGCTGGTGGCGTATGAGCGGCGCCTTCTCAGGATGGAAGAAGATGTGAGCCAGGAGCATATCGCGAATTTCCAGAACAAGCTCATGCCTATCCGAAGGGAACTTCTGAACCTTCGCAGCTACTATGATGAGATCATGGACCTGAGCAAGGAACTTGAGGAGAATGAGAACGGATTTTTCCTTAAGAAACACCTGAAATATTTCGGTACGCTTACGGACAGGGCGGACCGGCTTATGAGCCGGACGAATCATCTCCTGGAGTACGCCCAGCAGGTAAAAGAGGCATATCAGGCTCAGATCGATGCCAGGCAGAACAGCAACATGCAGTACCTGACTGTGATCTCCACGATCTTCTTCCCGCTGACTTTGATCACGGGATGGTTCGGCATGAACTTCCAGGATATGCCCGGATTAAAGGACGGGTATCCGTGGGTCGTTGCACTGAGTATTGTCGTGCTTGCCGGGTGTATCATCATATTTAAGAAAAAACACATTTTGTAAATCTGCATTTGCTTGCGGGGACTCCCGGACGGATGAACGTAGAAAACCGCCCCTATTTCAAGAACCTTTCGCGACGGGCGGGGATATGGCGGCGGTGACTTGGAGTAATCTGCTGGAAAGTCTTAACGGCAGGGAGTGCGGCGTTAATTGAAGAGAGGATGCCTGAGGCAAAGCCGAATCGTCCTCTCTTCAATTGTTTTTAGCCGTGCTTCCTGACGTTTAGCACTTCCCCAGATTACGGAACCGGAACCTGAGCCATATCCCCGCCCGCCGCGAATACGCCTTAAAATACTCCGCGGTTTTCGGACGTTCTATCGACCACCTGTCCTCACACACAAATACAGATTGAACTCTTGCTGTACGCCTGCTTACATGGTAGAATAACATTCATACGGATTAAAGGAGTGTGGAATAAATTGAAAACATTGCTGGAACTGATCACAATAGATATGAGAGAAGCGTTTGCAAAGGCGGGATATGACGAAGAGCTTGCGAAGGTGACTCTCTCCAACCGTCCGGACCTGTGCGAATACCAGTGCAACGGCGCCATGGCGGGGGCGAAGAAATATAAGAAAGCGCCGTTCATGATTGCGGAAGATGTTGCGGAAAATCTGAAGGATAGTGTTTATTTTGAGACTGTGGATGTGGTGAAACCGGGATTTATCAATCTGAAGCTTTCTCCCGAGTGCGCGGCGTCTTATCTGAATGAGATGGCAGGAGAGGCGAAGCTGGGGGTTGAGGATGAGAAGGACCCCAGGACTGTTATGATCGACTACGGCGGCCCTAATGTGGCAAAGCCTCTCCATGTGGGCCATCTGCGCTCTGCGATCATCGGTGAGAGTGTTAAACGTATCATCCGTTTCAAAGGAAATCAGGTGATCGGGGATATACATCTCGGAGACTGGGGATACCAGATGGGTCTGATCATTACGGAGCTCAAGAAACGTCAGCCGGAGCTCCCGTATTTTGACGAAAGTTTTGAGGGAGAGTATCCGAAAGAAGCGCCGTTTACGATCGGCGAGCTGGAAGAGATCTATCCGACGGCAAGCGCTTATGCGAAAGAGAACGAAGAATACAGAGAAGAAGCATTGCATGCGACCTATCTCCTTCAGAACGGATACAGGGGATACCGCGCGATCTGGAATCATATCATGAATGTGTCTGTCGCAGACCTTAAGAAAAATTATGAGAGGCTGAACGTGGAGTTTGACCTCTGGAAAGGAGAGGCGGATGCCCAGCAGTATATTCCGGATATGGTCCGGATGTTAAAAGATAAGGGATTTGCCCGCTATGACGAAGGGGCTCTTGTGGTGGATGTCCAGGAAGAGACGGATAATAAAGAGGTGCCCCCATGCATGATCTTAAAATCAGACGGGGCGGCGCTTTATGATACGACAGATCTGGCAACGCTTGTGGAACGGGAGAAGGACTATCAGCCGGATGAAGTGATCTATGTGGTGGATAAACGTCAGGAGCTTCACTTCACACAGGTGTTCCGATGCGCGAAGAAGACGGGGATCGTGCGCCCGGAAACAGAACTTAAGTTTCTTGGGTTCGGAACAATGAACGGTAAGGACGGGAAGCCCTTTAAGACACGCGAGGGCGGTGTCATGCGCCTGGAAAATCTGATCCGTGAGATCGATGAGGAAATGTATAAGAAGATCATGGACAACCGGACTGTGGAGGAAAAAGAGGCTGAACAGACCGCGCAGACGGTTGGCCTTGCCGCGATCAAATACGGCGACCTGTCTAATCAGGCGTCAAAGGACTATATATTTGACGTGGACAGGTTCACGTCCTTTGAGGGAAACACGGGACCTTACATCCTTTATACTATCGTGCGGATAAAATCCATCCTGAATAAATATCAGGAGAACGGAGGGAGCATGGAAGGGCTTGAGATACGCCCGGCTGAAAACAGCTGTGAGAAAGCCCTGATGCTCCAGGTCCTTAAATTTAATGATGTATTTGACGCGGTGTATACGGAAGCGGCGCCGCACAAGCTGTGCGCTTATATCTATGAGCTGGCAAATGAATTTAATAAATTCTACCATGAAACAAAGATCCTGTCTGAGGAAGATGAGCAGAAGAGGGCGGGTTATATCGCACTTCTTGATCTGGCAAAACGTGTGCTTGAGACCTGTATCGATCTTCTGGGATTTGAAGCTCCGGAAAGGATGTAGGACAGAAATGACAGAAAAACTGTTTTATAAAGACAGTCATCTTTCGGAATTTGAGGCGGAAGTTATTTCCTGCCGTCCGGCAGATGGAGGAATGTATGAGATTGAACTTGACCGGACTGCTTTCTTCCCCGAGGGCGGCGGACAGTATGCGGATACAGGCAGGCTCGGAGAGGCAGAGGTGCTCGATGTCCGGGAAGAAGGCGGAAGGATCATACATTTTACAGACGGACCGCTGGAACCGGGAAGCCGCGTGAAAGGACTCCTTGACTGGAAAGAGCGTTTTATGAAGATGCAGCAGCATACAGGGGAGCACATTGTGTCAGGATTAGTCCACAGCCGGTTCGGATACAGGAATGTGGGATTCCATCTCGGGAGCGAAGACTGCACAATGGATTTCAACGGAGAGATCACTCCTGAAGAACTTGCGGATATAGAATTCGAAGCTAACCGGGCAGTGTGGAAAGACCTGAAAGTTGAGACGGTATACCCTGTCCGCGGCGAGCTGGACAGGATGGAATACCGCAGCAAGATAGAGATCCTGGGACCGGTCAGGATCATCGTGATCCCGGGATATGACCGCTGTGCCTGCTGCGCTCCTCATGTGGAGAGAACGGGTGAGATCGGTCTGATCAAACTGACTAATGTCCAGAGATATAAAGGCGGAGTGCGCGTGACTATGCTGTGCGGCGTGAGGGCGCTGACCGATTATGCCGCAAAACAGCAGCAGGCGAAAACAGTCGGTGCAATGCTGTGCGCAAAGGAAAATGAGACTGCTGAGGCAGTGGAACATCTGAAAAATGAATATGCTGACCTGAAGTATGCTCTTGCAGAGAAAGAAAAAACACTGATCAGCTGCATGGCGGATCAGGTTCCTGCCGGAGAGGAGGCTGTATGCCTGTTCCCGGATGAGATGGAAGGTGATTCCATGAGGATGTTGATGAACAGGGTTCTTGAGGCGGGGCATAAGCTGTGCGCTGTGTTCTGCAGGAGCGGCGGGACGGCATACCGTTATGTGATCGGCAGCCGCACGCTGGATATGCGGACTGTTGTCAGGGATTTCAACGCCGTGTTTGAAGGGCGCGGGGGAGGAAAACCGGAGATGGTCCAGGGAACGGCGCGGGGAAGCGAAGAGGAGCTTAAGGCATGGATTCTGAAGAAAGCGGAGGAGACAGCATGAATCAGATTCAGAGGAAAAGCCCGTTCTGGAGCCTCGCAGGGCCGCTTCTTGCGTATCTGGCGATCCAGTGGGCGGTACAGACTATTGTGATCCTTGTGATCAGCATCCCTTATATGGCTGACGCGTATGCATCCATGATGCAGATTGGGATGGAAAGAGCTGTGGACATGCAGGAGCTCATGAAAGCAAGTATGACGGCAATGGAGCCGGCGTTCGAGCTTGTCGTCCGGCACCAGGTGGAAATCACGGGGGCGTCAGCAGCCGGAACGCTGATCCTTACAGTGATTTTGTTTGTGAAAGACCGAAAACTGGAGAAGATATGCGGTGTCGTCCGCCCGGGGAAAAATTCGGTTTCCGTATATGTGCTGATCGTTTTTCTCGGAGCCGCGGGCAGCATTGCCGCAACCTGCCTTATGGCAATGGCGCAGCTTGCATTTTATGACAGCGGCTATCAGCAGACCGCGCAGACCATATATGAGGCGGGATTTCCGGTACAGCTTGCTGTGCTGGGTATCCTGATCCCGGTCTCGGAGGAGCTGATGTTCCGGGGGATCCTGTTTAAACGTTTCCGGGAAAGACAGGGATTCTGGTATTCGGCGATCTGTTCTGCCGTGTTTTTTATGTTCATGCATACTAACACCACGCAGATGGTCTATGCGTTCCTTCTCGGGCTGATGCTGGCATATCTGTATGAGAGGACAGGCTCGCTGAAGGCACCCGCACTGCTTCATATCCTGATGAATTCCGGATCTGTTGTTTTTACAGAGACAGGGGTCTTCCTGTGGCTGGGTTCTGATCCGGTCAGGATGGCAGGGGCGGCGATCGGGGGCGCGTTTATCTGTTCGGCAGTATTTGTAGGAATCCAGAAGATTGTTGGCGCAGGGGAAAAAGATCCCCCGACAGATACAACGAATCCGCTGGATATGTTCCGATAAAAATACAATATGAAATTGTGTGTGGCAGGAGTGGATCCTGCCGCTTTTTTTATGCCTATATACCACAAAACAAGCTGAAAATACAAGAGGAAACAGTATTTTGATAACCAATACTAATGTTTTTAAAAATGCAAAATTATCAGAAAAAATAACTGAAATATATAGAGAATTCAAATAATCAGACAATTTGGAAAGATTTCCTGTTTACAAACCGGAAAAAATCGTGTATAGTCATGCCATAAAATGCGAAAGAGAGGAGAACGGCTATGAATCAGGCTAATGGGAACCTGCAGGGGCTGTACCGTGAAAGTTTTGAACATGATAACTGCGGTATCGGCGCGATTGTAAATATTAAGGGTAAGAAAAGCCACAGCACGGTGGCGGGAGCTCTTGAGATCGTAGAGCACCTGGAGCACCGCGCGGGAAAGGACGCGGAAGGAAAGACAGGGGACGGTGTCGGCATCCTTCTTCAGATATCACATAAATTTTTAGAAAAAGTCTGTACACCGCTGGGGATCGGACTTGGAGGAGAGAGAGACTACGGTGTGGGTATGTTCTTTTTCCCGCAGGATGAGCTGAAGAGAAACCAGGCGAAAAATATCTTTGAGGTGATCGTTAAGAAAGAAGGCCTGAAATTCCTTGGCTGGAGAGAAGTTCCGATCCATCCGGAAGTCCTGGGAAAGACGGCTGTCGACTGTATGCCTTATATCATGCAGGCATTTATTGAACGCCCGAACAAAGTCGGGAAGGGGCTTCCCTTTGACAGAAGGCTGTATGTGGTGCGGCGGGTATTCGAGCAGAGCAGCGATGACACTTATGTCGTCTCTCTCTCAAGCCGTACGATCGTGTATAAGGGAATGTTCCTCGTCGGGCAGCTCCGTCAGTTCTTCGGAGATCTCCAGGATGAGGACTATGAATCTGCGATCGCCATGGTACACTCCAGGTTCAGTACGAATACGGCGCCAAGCTGGCAGAGAGCGCATCCGAACCGTCTGATGGTGCACAATGGCGAGATCAATACGATCCGGGGAAATGCAGATAAGATGCGCGCAAGGGAAGAGACCATGGAAGCGGGATGCTTAAAGGGCGAGCTTCACAAGGTGCTTCCGGCGATCAATACTTCGGGCTCTGACTCTGCCATGCTGGATAACGCATTGGAATTTATGGTTATGAGCGGCATGGAGCTTCCTCTTGCCGTGATGATCGCGATCCCGGAGCCGTGGGTGAACAACCGGAGCATGTCCCAGAATAAAAAAGATTTCTACCAGTATTATGCGACCATGATGGAACCGTGGGACGGTCCGGCGTCCATCCTCTTCTCTGACGGGGATGTGATGGGAGCCGTACTGGACAGAAACGGTCTGCGCCCGTCCAGATATTACATCACGGACGATGACAACCTGATCTTGTCGTCCGAGGTTGGAGTTCTGGATATCGATCCGGCAAAGATCCTTGTTAAAGAGCGTCTGCATCCGGGTAAGATGCTGCTCGTTGACACGGTAGAAGGAAGGGTTATTGACGACGAGGAGCTGAAAGAGAAATATGCAAACGAAGAGCCGTATGGCGAGTGGCTTGACAGCAATCTGATACAGCTTAAAGATCTTCCGATCCCGAATAAGGACATTCCAAAGTACACAAAGGAAGAATGCACACGTCTGCAGAAAGCATTCGGATATGCATATGAGGATGTGAAGACGTCGATTCTCACAATGGCAAAGAACGGGGCGGAAGGAATTGCGGCAATGGGAATTGATGCGCCGCTTTCCGTATTGTCCAAGAAGCGCCAGCCTCTGTTCGGATATTTTAAGCAGCTTTTCGCGCAGGTCACAAATCCTCCCATTGACGCGATCCGCGAGGAGATCGTGACGTCCACCACGATCTATATCGGCAAGGACGGCAACCTTTTGGAGAAGAAGGAAGAAAACTGCAAAATGCTCAGGGTAAATAATCCTATCCTGACCAATACGGATCTTTTGAAGATCAAAAATATGAAAGTAGAAGGGTTTAAAGTGGCGGAAATCCCGATCACCTATTACAAAAACACGAGTCTTGAAAAAGCTCTGGAATATCTTTTTGTAGAAGTGGACCGTGTGATCCGTGAGGGAGCGAATATCCTGATCCTGACTGACCGCGAGATGGACGAGTATCATGTGGCGATCCCGTCACTGCTTGCCGTGTCCGGTCTCCAGCAGCACCTGGTCCGCACAAAGAAAAGGACTTCCGTGGCGATGATCCTTGAGAGTGGCGAGCCGAGAGAAGTCCATCATTTCGCGACGCTTCTCGGATACGGCGCCTGTGCGATCAATCCGTATCTGGCCCACGAATCGATCCGTCAGCTTATTGAATCGAGACTTTTGCACAAGGATTACTATGCGGCGGTAGATGATTATAACAGCGCGGTCATCCACGGGATCATCAAGATAGCCTCCAAGATGGGAATCTCAACGATCCAGTCTTACCAGGGCGCGAAGATTTTTGAGGCGATCGGGCTGAAAAAAGAGTTTATTGACAAGTACTTTACGGATACAGTAAGCCGTGTGGGAGGCATCGGGATCGAGGAGATCGCGGAGGACTACACTGCCTTCCACACACAGGCATTCGATCCGCTTGGCCTGGACAGCGATATGACGCTGGACAGCGTGGGAAGACATAAATATAAGAGCGGCGGGGAGGAACACCTCTATAACCCGCAGACCATCCATATGCTCCAGCAGTCCACGAAGCGGGGAGATTATGGTATGTTTAAAGAATATACGAGGATGGTGGATGAAGAAGGAGAGAAGATTAATTTAAGAGGACAGCTCGACTTTAATTATCCGAAGAAAGGGATCCCGATCGAGGAAGTAGAGAGTGTGGATTCTATTGTTACCAGGTTTAAAACCGGTGCGATGTCCTATGGTTCGATCTCCAAGGAAGCGCATGAGACACTCGCCATTGCCATGAACCGGCTTCACGGGAAATCCAATTCAGGAGAGGGCGGCGAGGAGATCGAACGTCTGGATACAGACCGCTGCTCCGCGATCAAGCAGGTTGCATCCGGTCGATTCGGAGTGACTTCCAGATATCTGGTGAGCGCCCAGGAGATCCAGATCAAGATGGCGCAGGGCGCAAAGCCGGGCGAGGGCGGACATCTGCCGGGCGGCAAGGTTTATCCGTGGGTAGCGAAGACCCGCCATTCAACACCGGGCGTGAGTCTGATCTCGCCGCCGCCGCACCATGATATCTACTCAATAGAAGATCTTGCACAGCTCATCTATGACTGCAAGAACGCTAATAAAAATGCAAGAATCTCAGTTAAGCTTGTATCTGAGGCTGGCGTTGGGACGGTGGCTGCAGGTGTGGCAAAAGCCGGGGCAGGCGTGATCCTGATCTCCGGGTACGACGGAGGCACCGGGGCTGCTCCGAGAAGCTCCATCCAGAACGCGGGGCTTCCCTGGGAACTCGGGCTTGCTGAGACGCACCAGACTCTGATCGAGAACGGTCTGAGAGAACGGGTGCGCATCGAGACAGACGGCAAGCTGATGAGCGGGCGCGATGTGGCGGTAGCGGCTCTTCTCGGAGCGGAGGAGTTCGGTTTTGCCACGGCTCCCCTGGTAACCATGGGATGTGTGATGATGCGGGTCTGCAACCTTGACACCTGTCCCGTGGGCGTGGCGACCCAGAATCCGGAGCTGAGAAAGCGTTTTGCCGGCAAACCGGAATATGTGATGAATTTCATGAGGTTCATAGCAGAAGAGCTGAGAGAATATATGGCGAAACTGGGCGTGCGCACTGTGGATGAGATGGTAGGACGCACGGACCTTTTGAAAGTGAAAGATACTGCCACATCCAGGAGGGCTTCATCCCTTGACTTGAGCGGCGTGCTGTACAACCCGTATGCAAAGCAGAAAAAGGCTATGATCTTTGACCCGAAGAAGGTATATAATTTCGAACTTGAGAAAACGCTGGATGAGAGAGTGCTTGTAAAACAGCTGCTTCCCGCACTGGAAAAGGGGCAGAAGAGAAGCATCGAAGTCGATGTCACGAACACGGACCGCACCTTTGGTACGATCTTCGGTTCAGAGATTACCAGAAGATATCCGGAAGGACTGGAAGAAGACTCCTTTGTGATCAAATGCAGCGGCGCGGGCGGACAGAGCTTCGGCGCGTTTATCCCGAAGGGGCTGACCCTGGAGCTGACCGGAGACAGCAATGATTATTTCGGAAAAGGTTTATCAGGCGGAAAACTGGTTGTATATCCTCCAAAGGGAACAACATTTAAGTCGGATGAAAATATCATTATCGGAAATGTCGCATTCTATGGTGCGACAAGCGGAAAAGCATACGTCAGCGGCGTGGCGGGAGAAAGGTTCTGCGTGCGTAATTCCGGCGTGCGCGCTGTCGTGGAAGGCGTGGGCGACCATGGATGTGAGTATATGACCGGAGGCTGTGTGGTCATCCTCGGAAAAGTAGGAAAGAACTTTGCCGCGGGAATGAGCGGAGGCATCGCTTATGTTCTTGATGAAGACAGCACGCTCTATACAAGGGTCAACAAGGCAATGGTAAAGATCCGGCGCGTGACGGACAAGTATGATGTGCAGGAATTAAAAGGGATGATACAGGAACATGTTTCCTATACAAATTCAGAAGTGGGAAAACGTATATTAGATCATTTTGAGGAGTACCTGCCGAAATTTAAGAAGATTATCCCTGAGGATTACGAAAAAATGATGTCCGCGATCATCCAGATGGAAGAAAAAGGACTGAGCAGGGAAAAAGCAAAGATCGAAGCGTTCAATATGATCAAGAATGGAAGATAGGAGGCGTTAAGATGGGAAAACCGACAGGATTTATGGAGTATGCGAGAAAAGATAAGACCGCGGAAGCACCTTTAGAGCGGATCGGGCATTTCAAAGAGTTCTATACGCCCCTGTCAAAGGAGGAGCAGGAACTCCAGGGGGCACGCTGCATGGCTTGCGGCGTTCCGTTCTGTCAGTCAGGGCTGAACCTGATGGGCATGGCGAGCGGATGCCCCCTTCACAATCTGGTGCCGGAGTGGAATGACCTGATCTATAACGGAAACTGGGAAGAGGCGTATTACCGACTCGTCAAGACGAATAATTTCCCGGAATTTACCTCAAGGGTCTGCCCGGCTCTCTGCGAGAATGCCTGTACCTGCGGACTCAATGAAGATCCGGTGGCAACCAAGAGCAATGAGTATGCCATTATTGAAAATGCCTTTGAGAAGGGATACGCAAAGGCGCATCCGCCCAAAGTGCGCACCGGCAAGAAAGTGGCGGTCATCGGGAGCGGCCCTGCGGGGCTGGCGGCGGCGGACCTTCTGAACAGAAGAGGACATACGGTGACCGTGTTTGAACGGGAGGATAAGGCTGGCGGACTGCTGCGCTATGGTATCCCGAACATGAAGCTGGAGAAGCAGTATATAGACCGCAGGATCCGTATTATGGAAGAAGAAGGGGTTGAATTCCGAGTAAACTGTAATGTGGGTAAGGATGTAAAGCCTGCGCAGCTTTTGAAAGATTATGACAGAGTTATCCTTGCCTGCGGCGCGTCCAATCCGAGAGACATCAAAGTCCCGGGAAGGGATGCCGAGGGAATTTATTTTGCAGTGGATTTCCTCAAGTCTACTACAAAAGCGCTCTGGGCCGACGCCGGACAGGCAGAGGCAAAACTTCCGGGCCAGATGAAAAAGGGCAGTTATGTTTCAGCGGAGGGGAGGCATGTGCTTGTCATCGGCGGCGGAGACACGGGAAATGACTGTGTGGGAACTGCCATCCGGCATGGGGCAAAGTCAGTGCTCCAGCTTGAGATGATGCCGAAGGCTCCGGATACAAGAGCAGAGGGAAATCCCTGGCCTGAGTGGCCGAAGGTCTGCAAGACTGATTATGGCCAGCAGGAAGCGATCGCCGTTTTCGGAAACGATCCGAGGGTGTATACCACGACTGTGAAAGAGTTTGTAAAAGACAAGAAAGGCAGAGTGTGCAAGGCTGTCCTTGTCAAGCTGGAGAGCCGGAAAGACGAAAAGACCGGCAGGATGACCATGGCGGAAGTGCAGGGCAGCGAGTATACGGTTGACGCGGATCTTGTATTGATCGCGGCAGGCTTCCTGGGAAGTGAAAATTATGTGACAAAGGCGTTCGGCGTAGAAGTAAATGAGCGCACAAATGTAAAGACAGATCCGGGAAAATACGTGACAAATGTAGAAAGAGTGTTTACGGCAGGCGATATGCACAGGGGACAGTCTCTTGTCGTGTGGGCGATCCGGGAAGGGCGCGAGGCGGCAAAAGAGACAGACGAGAGCCTGATGGGATATACGAATTTGTCTGTCCAATAGCGGCAGTGGAAAGAGAAGCAGCAGGAAGAGAAAACCTGCTGTTTTTCTTGTCAGAAAAACGGAAATTAATGAGGAAATATCAAATATTACGAAAATGTTAATTATATATTGAAATTTCGGTGCATATTTATTATAATTTATTACATATCAAACAAAATAAATTCGGATTTCCCCGCCGGATGTTTTTTTTTTCGGGATTACTGTTGAAAAACCTTTTTTTCTGTTGTATCATGCATTTTGTGGGGATATAGATATTTTTAGTAAGGAAAGGTGAAAAAATGAAGTTAAAGAAAGTACATAGTGCCCTGATCGCATCAGCGCTTACGGCTTCGATGGTCATAACGCCTGTATTTGCAGATCCTACGCAGCAGGAACTGGAGGATCAGAAGGCAAATGCCCAGAGCGAGCTGCAGAGCCTTCAGACAGAGCTTGACTCGCTTGTCCAGAAAATGGGAGATCTGGAGGATGAGCTGATCAGCACAGGCCAGGAGATCACGCAGGCAGAGGCGGATCTGGAAGCGGCAGAGGAGAAGAAAGAAGAACAGTACGAAGCGATGAAACTTCGTATCAAGTTTATGTATGAGTCAGGAACCGGAAGCGCAACAATGGAGAAGGTCATGGGCGCTGGGAATATATCAGATGTGCTGACTCAGGCAGAGTATTCTCAGAAAGTACATGAATATGACCGTACACAGCTCCAGGAATATGCGGATACAGTGACAGAGATCGAAGAGCTTCAGGCAACTCTCGAGGAAGAGATGGCAAATCTCCAGGCAACGGAGACGGAATATAAAGCCCAGCAGGAGACGCTGAACAGCACAATTGCTTCTAAGCAGGATGAAATCTCCAATCTCGATGAGATGATCCAGGAGGCTGCAAGAAAAGCAGAGGAAGCACGCAAGGCGGCAGAAGCCGAGGCGGCGCGCAGGCAGCAGGAGCAGAATCAGGGAACCGCCGGAGGCGGTTCTACCGGAACGACTCCGCCGTATAATGCGGTTACCGGCAATGCGGTTGTTGACCGTGCATACAGTTACATCGGAAAAGCGGAGTACGTATGGGGCGCCTGCAGTCCGGGAGCATTTGACTGTTCCGGTTTCGTAGCTTACTGCCTGACCGGCAATTATGCCCGGCTCGGCAATACCAATACATTCCTCGGATGGCCGAGGGTAAGTGATCCGCAGCCCGGCGATGTGTGTGTGAATGCAGGTCACTGCGGTATTTACATAGGAAACGGACAGATGATCCACTGCGCGGATGTAGGAATCGGAGTTATCATCGGACCGGTACAGGCCGGAATGGTATATGTCCGCTATTAAAAACAGGATATTTAAGAGAAAAGATAAACTTAAAACAGGGTTCTGTGCACGGAAGCACAGAACCCTGTTTTTATATCACTGCTGGCAAATATAAATTGTCTCCGTGGTGTTTATTTTTCGGGAACGATCTCAAGCCAGTATCCGTCCGGATCTGAGATAAAATAGATTCCCATGCCGGGATTCTCATAGCAGATACAGCCCATTTCTTTGTGTTTCTCATGGGCAGCGTCAAAGTCATCGGTGACGAACGCAAGATGTATCTCGTTGTCCCCGAGGTTATACGGGCGGTCCATATCACGCAGCCATGTAAGCTCAAGCTGGTGAGGAGTCGTGCCGTCACCCAGATAAACCAGCTTAAAGCTGCCGTCATCTGCTTCTTTTGTGCGGGTCACGGTAAGACCGAGCGCTTTTTCATAAAAGTCTAAAGATTTTTCCAGGTCATAGACATTCAGGTTATTATGGGCGAATGTAAAGTTCATATCATGTTACCTCCGTTGGTTAAATTTTTCTCTCAGAATAGCACATACTCCTTAAAAATACAAATAGAAGCATACGGTTTAAGTTTGAAGAAAGAGTTTCCGTATTTATGAATTGTCTGTGAATTATTACGGAAATATTAAAAATGCATTGAAATTCCCAACAGGATTTATTATAATTTTTACATATATTGAGAAGGTTATGCAGATATTCCCTGCTATATAAAGGGATGGCTCCTGACAACAAGAAAGGAGAAAAGATGAGATTAAAAAAGGTACAGAATATATTTTTAGCAGCAGCGCTTATCTGTTCGTTGTCTGTGACTCCGATATATGCAGATCCCAGCCAGAGCGAATTGGAAGATCAGAAAGAAGATGCCCAGAGCGAGCTGACAGACCTTCAGTCAGAATTAGATGCGTTGATCACAAAGGCGAGTGAGCTGGAGACGGAAATGATCAATACGGGGCAGGAGATCACGCAGGCAGAAGCGGATCTTGAGGCGGCAGAGGCGAAAAAAGAAGAACAGTATGAGGCAATGAAGCTCCGCATTAAATATATGTATGAGTCGGGAAGCGGCACAGCAGCCATGGAGAAAGTACTGACGTCAGGATCTTTTTCAGATATGCTGTCCCAGGCGGAATATTCCCAGAAGGTGCATGAGTATGACCGCACACAGCTTCAGGAATATGCTGATACAATAACGCAGATCGAGGAGCTTCAGACTACTCTCGAGACTGAGATGGAAAATCTTAAGGAGACAGAAGCTGAATATGAATCGCAGCAGGCAGTTCTGACCGAGACGATCAATTCCAAGCAGGATGAAATTTCCAACCTTGATGAGATGATCCAGGAAGCGGCAAGAAAGGCTGAGGAAGAGCGGAAAGCAGCGGAAGCGGCAGCTCAGACGGCGGCAGATAACAATAATAATACAAATAACAGTACAACCAATAACAGCGGGACAACAGGAGGTACAACTACAGGAGGAAGCACAGGAAATAGTGGCGGAGGAGGTTCCGGTTATACAGAGCCATCCTATGACGTAGTGACAGGAAACGCAATTGTCGACCGTGCATACAGCTGGGTAGGAAAGGCAGAATACAGCATGGGCGCCTGCAGCCCGGGATTGTTTGATTGTTCGGGATTTGTGGCATACTGCCTGACAGGACAGTACCAAAGACTGGGTAATACTTTTACATTTTTAGGGTGGCCTCAGGTAAGTGATCCGCAGCCCGGAGATGTGTGTGTAAATGCACAGCATTGCGGGATTTACATAGGAAACGGTCAGATGATCCACGCAGCAGATTACGGGATCGGCGTGATCATCGGTCCGGTGCAGAGCGGTATGATTTATGTCCGCTATTAAAAAATAAGAAGATGATAAAGACGGCTCCGCAGCCTTTGGGCTGCGGGGTCTTTTCTTGTCAGATACGGCACCGCTGTGTTAGAATGGACAGGAAGTCTGTATGGAAAAACGGCTGTAAGCGGCAGGCGGAAGGGAAGTGGAAACAATTTGAATATCCGGAAATATGAGACCGCGGACTGCAGGGCTCTCGCAGAGCTTTTCTATGAGACAGTCCATACAGTAAATGCAAAAGATTATACAGAGGAACAATTGTACGCATGGGCTGACGGAGAGGCGGACCTGAAAAAATGGGACAGTTCTTTCCGAAAACATCATACTTTTGTAGCCGTTAAAGGCGGACACATTATCGGATTCGGAGATATGGATGACAACGGATACCTCGACAGGCTTTATGTGCACAAGGATTTTCAGCGCAGAGGGATCGCTTCAGCGCTCTGTGATAAAATGGAGAGGGCGGTCAGGGCACCGCGTTTTACAACGCACGCGTCCATCACTGCAAAGCCCTTTTTTGAAAGGCGGGGCTACAAAGCGGTAAAGGAACAGCAGGTAGAGCGAAAGGGCGTCCTGCTGACAAATTATGTGATGATAAAAGAGAAGGAGGAAGAATCATGTTAGATATCGGAACAAAGGCTCCGGCATTTGAATTGCCGGATCAGGACGGAAAGATACATACACTGGAAGAGTACAGAGGGAAAAAGGTGATCCTGTATTTTTATCCGAAGGACAATACGCCCGGATGTACTAAACAGGCGTGCGGGTTCGGGGAACTGTATCCCCAGTTTCAGGAAAAGGGCGCTGTCGTGATCGGTGTGAGCAAGGACAGCGCGGCATCACACAAGAAGTTTGAGGAGAAATACGGACTGCCCTTTACTCTGCTTTCAGATCCGGAGTTAACATGCATCCAGGCGTACGATGTCTGGAAGGAAAAGAACATGTACGGGAAGAAAACCATGGGAGTCGTGCGCACAACATATCTGATCGATGAGGACGGCTTGATCGTCAAAGCATTCGGCAAGGTCAAAGCAGCGGATAACCCGGCGCAGATGCTTGGGGAATTGTGATCTGCGGACAGGGCGGAGGGGTGGAAAATGAAAGCAACAGTTTTAGTAGATAATATCGGTACTGAAGATCTGGCAGGTGAGTGGGGATTAAGCTTTTTTATCGAGTTCAGAGGTAAAAAGGTGCTCCTGGATGCCGGCGCTGACGGGCTGTTCGCGGAGAATGCCAGCAAGCTCGGAATTTCTCTGAATGAGGCGGATTATGCTGTGCTCTCTCATGCACACTATGACCATGCGGATGGAATGGCGGAGTTCTTTGCGCTAAATACAAAGGCAAAGCTTTATCTGAGGGAATCCTGCGGGGAAAACTGCTATAAAGAGGAGGAGAGCAGATGGAAATATATCGGAATCAGGAAAGGACTTCTCGAACAGTATAAAGACAGGATCGTCCGGGTTTCCGGAGATGTGGAACTTGAAAAAGGGATGTGGCTGATCCCTCATAAGACCTGCGGGCTTGAAAATGCAGGAATGAGGGAACGCATGTATCTGCGAGATAAGGAGTACTGTACCGTGGATGGTTTTTCTCATGAGCAGAGCCTTGTATTTGACACAGGGGATGGTCTGGCAGTGTTTAACAGCTGTTCCCATGGGGGCGCGGACAATATTATAGCGGAAGTGTCAGATACTTTTCCGGGCAGGCGTGTCAGGATCATGGCCGGGGGATTTCATCTTTTCAATAAAACGGAAGAGTATGTAAGTGATTTCGCAAAAAGGCTCCGGGATACCGGCGTAGAGCAGATCTGGACAGGACACTGTACCGGGGGCGATGCTTATCAGATCCTGAAAAAGGAGCTGGGCGGTATGGTGCATCAGCTGAAGGCGGGCGCAGAGATCAGCCTCGGATGACGAAAAGAGTTCCCTGAAGACGGGGCACTGCAGCAATGTCCCGGCAGGCTGAAAGGAATGGTGGAAAAGCTTCTGTAAACAGGGAGGAGAGTGTGGAGTGAACAAAAAGATACAAATCAAACATACGATCACGGATTGGATCCTGGAAGCGCTCAGTCTCATGTTGACCATCGGCACCACGCTCTATCTGGCCGCGGGCTGGGATTCTTTCCCGGACCGGATCCCCGCGCATTATAATACGGCAGGTGAGATCGACAGATGGGGAACGAAAGGAGAAATGGTTTTTCTGCCGGTGATGATGTGGATTCTCTATATCGGTCTTACTGTGTTACAGCATTTTCCACAGATATGGAATACAGGCGTTCAGGTAACACAGGAGAACCGGGAGCGTGTATACCGTACTTTGATGTATATGCTGGAGACATTGAAGCTGCTGATAGAAGCGGTGTTTTCTTTCCTGACTGTGTACGGCATAACAGGAAAAAATCTTCCGTCATGGTTTCTGCCTGTCTTTATAGGCTTGGTATTTGCCGACCTGATCTTTTGGCTGGTTTGTCTAGCGAGAAGGCAGTGAGAGAGCCTTGGCGGCGAGGGGAAAACTATGACCTGAAGGAGAGATGGTAAATGAAGATCGAGTACGATGACGAGCGGTTTTTTCATCAGTATGCCCAGATGTCAAGAAGCCGGGAGGGATTATCCGGGGCGGGGGAATGGCCCCAGCTTAAGAAGCTGTTCCCGGATGTGCGGGAAAAACGATTCTTAGATCTGGGCTGCGGATATGGATGGCACTGTATGTATGCCGCCAGTCTGGGAGCGGAACAAATCCTGGGGATTGATATCAGCGCCCGGATGATCGAGGAAGCAGTAAAGAGGAATAAGAGCGAGAAGATCACATACCGCGTCTGCGGTCTCGAAGAGTATGATTATCCGGCGGAGAGCTGGGACTGTGTGATCTCAAATCTGACACTGCATTATGTCGCAGACCTGGAGGATGTGTACCGGAAGGTATACTGTACCCTGAGAGGCGGGGGCACATTTTTGTTTAATATCGAACATCCGGTATATACCTCGGGAGTGGGACAGGACTGGATCAGAGACGGGGAAGGGAAGACTCTTTACTGGCCTGTGGACGACTACTTTTATCCGGGTGAGAGGAAGACAAAATTCCTTGGGTGTGAAGTTATGAAACAGCACCACACGCTCACACAGATCCTGAACGGCCTGCTGCTGTGCGGATTTGTTCTTGAGGCTGTGGAGGAAGCGTATCCTTCTGAGAAAATGCTGGAACTTCCTGGGATGAAGGATGAGACACGGCGTCCTATGATGCTGCTGGTGAAAGCACGGAAGCCGGAGTGACTGCTGTGTCCTGGGACCATGTCATTGCTTCCGGACAGAAAGTGCGAGAATAGACGGAAAGGAATATTTTAACCATGTTTGAAGAAAAAGATTATTATATGAGGATCGTGCATGAGATGGTCCGGATGCTGATCAGGCTGGTGTTTGGCAAGGATATTGACAGGAATGATGAGGAAGCGGTACCGCTGGAGGTGATGGAACGCTATAGAAAGCTGACCGCCATGGCCGATGACGGGGATATCAACGAAGCAGAAAATCTGCTCCTGGACGGGCTGGATCAGGGCAGCAGGGCTTATTTTGAACTTGCCCTCATGTTTTATGAGAAGCTCAACGGAAAGACAGATGAATTCCTTGAGGAACATGATTATTCCAGAGAAGAAGTTCTGGACGGCATAAAATATGTGGTGGATTACTATGGGTATGGAAGCCTGATGGATGCGTTTGTGGATGAGAACGCACTGCAATAGACGAAAATACGAAAAAGGATATACTGCCCGAACTGTCTGTCCAGCCTCCATGAGGATATCGAGCCCGGAGACAGGGAGTCAGACTGCGGCGTATGCCTGGACCGGGTCCTCAATGTTAAGATCAGGAAAAATCAGCAGATGCCTTATGGACATGGAAACAAGGAAAATGGTACACTGTGAAAAAGAGAAGCCGGACAGACGGAAATAAGGAGAAAGAGACGATGGAGAAAGGGATTATTATCTGGCAGTCAAAATACGGTGCGACAGAAAAATATGTCAACTGGCTGAAAGAGGAGACGGGATTTGACACAGTCCGGACAGCCGGGGCGAAGGCCGATGCGGTGAAAGAATACGATACCATTATCCTGTGCGGCGGTATTTATGCTTCAGGGATAGCCGGGCTGTCCTTCCTGAGAAAAAATTACCGCGCATTAAGAGATAAGAAAATCGCTGTATTCTGCGCAGGGGCTTCGCCGTTTGACGAGAAGACGTTTGAAGAAGTCAGGGCGCATAATTTGAAGGAGGACCTGAAAGAAATTCCGGTATTTTACGGAAGAGGGGCATGGGATGAGAAAGGTATGACTTTTAAAGACCGCACGCTCTGCCGGATGCTTCAGAAAGCAGTGGCGAAAAAAGATCCGGATGACTATGAGCCGTGGATGTCAGCGCTTATGTGTGCCGCCGGGCAGAAATGCGACTGGACAGATAAAGAGTATCTGAAACCCCTGCTGGAGTTTGTACGAGGATGAACAAGAGACGACATAAGGACCGGTGCGCGGGAAAACTATATAGACACCTGATCTGGTACAGTGATACAATATGACCGGAAAGGGTGAGACTTATGGCAAAGAATAATGACAAGACGAATGTCATGCGTATATTAGATCAGAAAAAGATAACCTATATCAGCCACAATTATCTGGATACTGGGGCAGTGAGCGGCACGGAGGTTGCGGAAGCGCTCGGGGAAGATCCTGAAATGGTATTTAAGACGCTGGTCACAGTGGGAAAGTCGAAAACAAATTACGTGTTTGTCGTACCGGTGAATAAAGAGCTGAACTTAAAAAAAGCCGCGCAGAGCGTAGGGGAAAAGAGTATTGAGATGCTCAAGTCAAAAGAGCTGCTTCCCCTGACCGGATATATCCACGGCGGCTGCTCGCCCATTGGGATGAAGAAGCAGTTCCGGACAGTCATCGATAAGAGTGCGGCAGAGAAGGAGAGGATTATTTTCAGCGGAGGGAAGATCGGTTATCAGGTAGAGATGATGCTGAAGGATCTTGAGAAAGTGATCCGGTTCCAGCTGGAGGACGTAGCGGAATGAATTATGGAAGGCCGGGAGGAGCAGGTGCGCTGATATGGTGATATATTTTTCAGGTACAGGAAACAGTCGTTATGCGGCAGAGGTGACCGCCTCCGAGACAGGTGCTGAGATCCGGGACGCGGGTGTTTATATCAAGGAGGGAAAAAGAGGCGATTTTTCCTCGCAGAGTCCATGGGTGTTTGTCAGTCCGACATACTGCTGGCAGCTGCCGAGAATCTTTGAGGAATTTATCAGAAAGTCCCGATTCTCAGGGACGAGGGATGCTTATTTTGTCCTTACATGCGGAGCGGAGACGGGTAATGCAGGAGAAAAAATTGCCGCTTTCTGTAAAGAAAAGGGATTTCATTACAAAGGGATGATGGAAGTAGTCATGCCGGAAAATTATGTGGCTCTGTTTTCAGTGCCAGGGGAAAACAAATGCCGGATACTTATAGAGAACGCTGTGAGATGTCTGAAGGAGAGTGCCGGATACATCCGCGAAGGGCAGGATTTCCCTGAGGTAAAGCCGGGAGTTCTGGACCGGGTTAAGAGCAGCGGGCTGTTAAATGCAGGATTCTATGGATTTATCGTAAAGTCAAAAAAGTTTTATGCCACGGATGCGTGTATTTCCTGCGGGAAATGTGTGAAGAGCTGTCTGCTGAACAATATCCGCCTTGTGAATGGAAGGCCGGCATGGGGGAAAAAGTGTACCCATTGCATGGCGTGCATATCGGTCTGCCCCGAAGAGGCGGTTGAATATGGAAAACATACAGTTGGAAAGAGGAGGTATCTGTGCCGTGAGAAGGCAGGGCAGGTACTGTGAGTAGGAAGAAAGGCTGTGGAATGTTTTATGGACGTATATTGGGGAAAGAATTTCTGGTATGACGGGACGGAGGGGGCTCCTCTGAACAAGATCCCGGTGTATGAGACAGCGGCAGGCGCTCCTTTGGCGTGGGGAAATAAAAATCTGTACATCCCTGCAATCTATGTGGGACAGGAAGGAGTTGTCCTTGACCTGTGCATGCGCGTGCCTCTTTCAGATATCTCGGCATTTATGGATAAATGGAAAGACCGGGATTATGAAAATATGTCTGATGAAGAGGTGGAGCAGGCAGAGAGTGAATCCCCGTATAGCGTAGACTTTAACATTGTATTAGCTCTGGATGGCGTCCGCATGAAAACTACATTTGGATGCAGTACTGTTTGGAATCCGCTGATGATGGGGACTGAACCCGAGGCAGAAGCTCTGATGGACGCATATGAGTGCAGCAGGGAATACGGATGGGTTTTTCGCAGAAATTGTTTTGATTGGGAAGGCAGTGCAGTTCTGTCGCCCGAGAAGCTGGAATGCGTTCTCGTTCCAGAAAAGCGGCCTGTGACTGCCGCTCATTTTGTGACAGATGTATCGGACGGGAAAGGGCAGGAAAGAAAAGTGCAGTTGATACATCCCTTGTCCGGCGATACATATACGCTTACAGTGAGGTCCTGTGAAGCGGGGCAGTATGAAGGAGACTGGGGTGATATAGGTGAAGATCTGGAATATCCTTCCTTTTATCAAGCCATTACTTATACTGTGGAGCCGGATATCTCAGCAGAAGACCTGACCGTACAGGACTGCGCAAAAGGGGATCAGCCCCGCAGGAAAGGCGCAGGGAGCAAAGAAGCCGGTTCTTCTGTTCTCGCCTCCAGTGTGGCGCTTGTTCCGATGTATGCGGTGGAGGACGGCGAAGAACCAAAGGTGAGGTGTGCATGTTCCTCCCTGTGGTTTGGACCTGTGGACCGGGCAGAGTGGAGAGCTGTTTTTCACATAAAGAAGGAGAAAGACTTTCATATACAGGCTGAACTTGGTTAAACGGCAGGGAGGGCTTATGGCAGAGATCAAGCAGAAAATACGGGTGTTCAGTTTTACCCGCACCGGGACAGAATTGAATAAAAAGATATGCAGGAGACTCCGGCGCATGGGAAAGACGTGCGCCGGATATACTGTGAAAAAATATGCGGACGGAGAGACCGAGCCCCTGCCGGATGACATAAGAGAGTTTGCAGGAGAGGGCTGGGGCGCGTACGATCTTATCTTCATCGGAGCGGCAGGGATCGCGGTACGGTACATTGCCCCGTGGGTCAAAGATAAATTTACAGATCCCGCTGTCCTTGTGATGGATGAGAGGGGACAGTATGTGGTCCCGGTATTGTCCGGGCATGCAGGCGGTGCGGTGCGGATTGCCCGAGAGATCGCCTCAGAGATGGGAGCTGAGGCAGTGATCACAACGGCCACGGATGTGCAGGGGAAATTTGCGGCAGATGTGTTTGCAAAAGAAAACGGGCTGTACCTGGAAGACCGGGAAGAAGCCCGCGCCATATCAGCCGCAGTGCTGGAGGGGGAGAAGATCGCCTTCTTCCCGGAATATCCTGAGTGTCAGATCAAGGGGGAGATCCCCGGAGAGGTCTGCCTGTGCGGAACATGGGAGGAGGCGGCGTCCTTCCCCCACAGGATCCTTGTGGCGGACAGGGGCAGAAGACCGGAGGAAGGGACCCTTCTCCTGCGCCCGAGGAATGTGGTGGCAGGGATCGGATGTCGGAGAGGGATAGCGGAAGAAATCCTTGAGTCCGGACTGCGAACCGTGCTGGCAGAGCACGGGCTTGTGATGGGACAGGTGCAGGCGCTGGCAAGCATAGATCTGAAAAAGGATGAGCCGGCCCTGCTCGCCCTGGCGGAAAAGTACAGGATCCCCTTCACCGTCTATTCCGCAGAGGAGCTGGAAAAGATCCGGGAAGTCACGTCGAGGTCCGAATTTGTAGAGCGCACTGCAGGGGTGGACAATGTATGTGAGAGAGCAGCCCTTCTGTGTGGAAGGGGCGGAAAACTGCTCCAGGGGAAACGCATCGGAACATCCATGACCAGCGCCCTGGTAAGGATGCCGGTGACACTGGATTTCGGTTCAAAGGGAAGGAGACAGGTATGACAGTGGCGAGCAGCATGAGAACGAAGAGCATGGAGCCGGACATCCTGATCTTTGCCGGCACGACCGAAGGACGGGAACTTGCAGAGTATGCGTCAGAGATCGGAGCAGCCTGCTATGTCAGCACAGCTACGGAATACGGGAAAGAGATCTTAGGAGAACGCCCGGGGGTCCGGGTGTTATCCGGGCGGATGGATGAAGGGCAGATCGCAGTTTTCCTGGAAGAGAAGGGCATCCGTCTGGTGATCGACGCGACCCATCCTTTTGCCCGCGCTGCCACGGAGAATATCCGTGCCGCGTGCGGCAGGGCAGGAGTGCGGTATGTGAGATGCCTGCGGGAAGAGGGCGGAAATACTGGAATGCAGGTGAGCGCGGAAGGATCCGGGGACAGACCAGGGGATCAGAAGTGGGCAGGAGCGGATGTATCCAGAGAGATGATCGTGGTGGATTCTGTCAGGCAGGCAGTGGCTTATCTGAAAACCATGCAGGGCAATATCCTGATCGCTACGGGGAGCAAAGAGCTCCATCTGTATACAGAGATTGAAGGATACAAAGACCGTTGTTTCGCCAGAGTGCTTTCCACGCCGGAAGCGGTGGAAGAGAGTGCAAAACTGGGCTTTCAGGGGCGGCATCTCATCGCCATGCAGGGACCGTTTTCCCGGGAAATGAACCTGGCCCTGCTCCGGTATACAGACGCGGCGTATTTCGTCACAAAGGAGTCGGGAAAGGCAGGAGGCTTTGCGGAAAAGCTGGAAGCGGCCCGGCAGGCGGGATCTGTGCTCGTGGTCATCGGAAGGCCGGAGGAGTCGGGAGAGACCCTGGAGAGGACGAAGGAAATCCTGCTGGAACAGGTGAAAATGGAATGAAAGCGGCTGAAATATCTGTATTTTATAAAATAAATCCAAAAATATTACAAAAAAGAATGGATAAAAATCTTAGAATAGATTGTGTGTGGGGAGAGCCTGTGATAAAATAAAAAATCAGTTGGAGGAGAAGCAGCGGTAAATTCAAGGCTGCTGCTCGATCCGGCAGAAAGGGAGGACAGGCATGGAGCAGGGAATGATCCACATTTACTGCGGAGACGGAAAAGGAAAGACCACAGCAGCCATCGGGCTTGCGGCGCGGGCTGCGGGCTGTGGGATGAAGGTCCTGTTTGCCCGTTTTCTTAAGAACGAGGACTCCGGGGAGCTGAAGGTCCTGGATTCAGTGCCTGAGATCGAGGTTCTCCACCTGGTCCGGTCATACGGCTTTTTTAACACTCTGACAGAGGAAGAAAAAGAAGAGGTCCGGCAGATGTACGGGGAGCTTTGGGAACGAATTAAAAAGAGGATCTCATGCGGGGAGTTCCGGATGCTTGTCATCGACGAGTTTATGGCAGCATACCGGTATGGTCTGATCGACAGGGAAGAGGCGCTTAAATTTCTGACAGAGAAGCCGGAAGCGCTGGAGATAGTCCTGACCGGAAGAGATCCCGCACCGGAGCTGACAGCTCTGGCGGACTATGTTTCAGAAATACGAAAAGTAAAGCATCCCTTTGATCAGGGCATCCTGGCAAGAAGAGGGATTGAATACTAAATCATATATGTTGTGTCATGCGCTGCGGCAGAGAAAGATTCTGCCAGGTGCATTTCACATAGATATCCAGATCCGGCATACATTTAAAAGGTACGAGGAAGTCAGGTGTAAATCCTGCGCAATACCCGTTGCTGTAATGGCGGAGCGGCATTCCATTCTGTCTCAGAGACAGAGGTCACTGCGGAGCGATCTGTGGGAAGGCGGAGTGTACGCGTTGATGCCTGAGCCAGAATATTCGCTTTTAAATGGATCTGGGAGGTTACGGGGATATGACCAGGAGTATGCTGCAGACTGCTTTCCTGTTTTGCGGCGCCTGGAAATATTTCAGAAAAAGCTGCAAAAAGGAGAGAAAAGAAAATGACAAAACGAGAGAAACTTCTGTTAAAGGCATCTGTCGCGTTTGCCTTACTGTTCGCCGTCGCGCCGACAGTGAACGCGATGCACATCATGGAGGGATACCTGCCCGCAGGTTACTGTGTGGCATGGGGAGTCATCTGCCTGCCGTTTCTGATCGCGGGCTTTATTTCCCTGAAGAAAAAAATAAAAACTAACCGGAGGAACCTGACCTTGATCGCAATGTCAGGGGCATTTATATTTGTGATCTCATCGCTGAAGATCCCGTCCGTCACCGGGAGCTGCTCCCACATGACAGGTACGGGCCTTGGGGCAATCCTGTTCGGACCGGCATCTGTCAGCGTTCTGGGGATTATTGTGCTCATCTTTCAGGCTGTGCTGCTGGCTCACGGCGGGCTGACTACACTGGGGGCAAATACGTTTTCCATGGCAGTGGCAGGTCCCCTTGCGGCGTTCGGCATTTATAAGCTGTGCGGGAAACTGAATGTGAACCGCAGGGTTTCCGTATTTCTGGCAGCGTTCCTGGGCGATATTTTTACATACTGCGTTACATCAGTCCAGCTCGCACTTGCGTATCCGTCGGAGGTGGGAGGGACAGCCGCGTCCGCGGTGAAGTTCCTCGGCGTGTTTGCGCCGACACAGCTTCCTCTCGCTGTGATCGAAGGGATACTTACGGTGGTGATCATGATCGGGCTTGAGACCTATGCCGTGCCGGAGCTGAGGAACATCGGCTTCCTCAGGGGAAAGGAGGCGGAGTAAGATGTCGAAAAATACGAAGACTGTTATCATTCTTCTGGTGATCGCAGTGCTGATCGCGGCAATCCCGCTGTTTGCCTTAAAGGACGCGGAGTTCGGGGGCTCGGATGACGCAGGCAGTGTTATGATAGAAGAGATTGAGGGGGAATATACGCCCTGGTTCACACCGGTCCTTGAGACCGCTCTCGGCGGGGAACTCCCGGGAGAGGTGGAGAGTTTGATCTTCTGTATACAGACCGGGATCGGAGTGGGGATCATCGCGTTTTTCATGGGGCGCTTCACCGAGCGCAGGAAGTGGCAGAAAGCTGCCGGACTGGAGAACGCGGACGACAGGAAAGGAAAGCAATGATCGTTATTGACAAACTTTGTTACCAGTCAAAACTCAGATACGTAAACGCGTCGGAGAAGTTCGTGTATGCCGTTCTGACTCTGGCGCTGTGTGTGATCAGCCGGTCTGGTCTGACAGCGGCTGTGGTCTTTTTTGTTAATGTTTGGCTGACCGTGGCAAAAGGAGGGATTCCTTTTGCCCGGTATCTAAAGCTCCTCCTGATCCCGGCGGCGTTTCTGCTGGTAAGCACGATTGCGCTTGTGGTGAACCTGTCAAGGACTCCTCTGGATGCATTCGCGTTTCCGCTGGGAGAATGGTATCTTACGGGGAGTGTCTCCTCTGTCCTGGAGGGGCTCCGGCTCTGCGGAAAGGCGTTTGCAGCGGTGACCTGTCTGTATTTTCTGTCACTGACCACGGTCATGACGGATATCCTGGGAGTGCTGAAAAAACTGCATGTACCGGGGCTGATCATCGAATTGATGATGCTGATCTACCGGTTTATCTTCCTTCTGATGGAGACAGCGTCTGCGATTACTACTTCACAGAATTCACGGCTGGGCAACCGGGATTACCGGACAAGGCTCCGGTCCTTTGGAGGCATGGGGAGCGCGCTTCTTGTCCGTTCGATAAAGAGGTCAGGAGTTCTGTACGACGCCATGGAGGCGAGGTGCTATGACGGGGAGCTTAAGGTACTTTCAGAAGAACGCCCGGCGGAGAAGAAGGAGATCCTCTGTATCGCGGGATATGAAGCGGTTCTGCTGGGAATGGTAATATGGAGCTGGATAAGATGATGGAAGAGAAAGAATGGGTCGTGGAGGCGGAACAGCTCTCCTATACCTATGAAGGAAATGAAAAAAAGGCGCTTGACGGGATCAGCCTGAAGCTGAAAAAGGGCAGGAAGACTGCTTTCATGGGCGGAAACGGATCGGGAAAGTCTACTCTCTTTCTCTGCATGAACGGGATCCTCAAGCCCCAGGAAGGCAGGATGCTGATCAACGGAAGTCCGGTGGAATATACAAGAAAAGGACTTCTGGATGTAAGACGGAAGGTGGGGATCGTCTTTCAGGAGCCGGACAACCAGCTGTTTTCGGCAAGCGTGTTCCAGGAGATATCCTTTGGGATACTGAATCTCGGAGTGGATGAGGAGCGCGCGGAAAAAGAGGTGGAGGAAGTGATCAAAAAGATGGGCATCACTCCATTCCGTGACCGCCCTGCCCACGCCCTGAGCGGAGGGCAGAAGAAGCTGGTCGCTATTGCGGATATCCTTGTCATGCATCCGGAGGTGCTGATACTGGACGAGCCGGCAGCGTCCCTTGACCCGAAACACCGGAAACTGGTGAGAGACATAATCGGGCAGCTCTCAGACAGCGGACTGACCATACTCATGGCGACCCACGACGTAGATTATGCTTATGCGTGGGCGGATGAGATCGTGCTTCTGCACGAAGGAAAGGTGCTTCGGCAGGGAACGCCCCGTCAGGTCTGCGGGGACGAGAAAGCGATGGAGCAGGCAAATCTGGAGCAGCCGGCTGTGATGCGGCTGTACCGGAAGCTTCTCCGGAGGGGCGTTATCGGACCGGAGGGAGAACCGCCGAAGACGATAGAAGATCTGGAAAGGAGGATTTCAGGATGAAGAAAGGGATTCTGGTCGTAAGCTTTGGGACCAGCCATACGGATACTATGGAAAAGACTATACAGGCGATGGAAGAGGACATCGCGGAAGCTTTTCCGGAATATATTGTCCGCCGCGCGTTTACAAGCCGGATGATCCTTCGGAAACTGAAGAAAGAAAAAGGTATTGCCATTGATACGGTGGAAGAGGCGCTGGCGAGGATGGCATCGGATGGAATACGGTGCGTGGTCATCCAGCCTACCCACATCATTAACGGGATTGAAAACGACCGGATGTTGGATGAGATTAAAAAGCAGGAAGGGCGTTTTGAATGGATCCGTGTGGGAAAGCCTCTTTTAAGCAGCGCGGATGACTATAAAAAAGCAGTTCATGCGGTGATGTCTGAGACTGAGCTTGCGCCGGGAGAGGTACTTGCCCTGATGGGGCACGGGACAGATCATCACGCTAACGCGGCATATCCCATGCTGGAATATACCTTCCACGCGCTGGGGTACAGCCGGGTGCTGGTGGGGACAGTGGAAAACTTCCCGGATCTGAATACTGTAATGACAAAGCTTAAAATCTGCGGCGCGGAAAGGGTGGCTCTCATGCCCTTTATGATGGTAGCCGGAGACCATGCTAAAAACGACATGGCAGGCGAGGAAGACTCCTGGAAAAGCGAGATGGAGAATGCAGGGTATGAAGTCCGGGTGATCCTGAAAGGTCTGGGAGAAGTGAAAGGGATCCGCAGGATCTTTGAGGAACATATAAGGGAAGCTTTAGGATAACGAGGTGCTGCCATGGGAAATTATGAGATCGGGAGGACGCGCTCAGGACTCCGGCTGGGATTCACCACCGGGAGCTGCGCGGCGGCAGCGGCAAAGGCGGCAGCCGGGATGCTCTTTTCCGGAGAGGAAATCCGGCAGGTACGCCTCATGACGCCAAAGGGAATAGAGCTCTATCTGGATGTAGAGGAAATATCCCGGAGTTCCGGTTCTGTGCGCTGCGGAGTGAGAAAATACAGCGGCGATGACCCGGATGTGACGGATGGACTGCTTGTGTGCGCGGAAGTAAAGAAAGAGAAGGCGGAACATTCGTCTCAGGATAATGAAATCAGTGTCCGGATCAGCGGAGGCGCGGGAGTGGGACGCGTGACCCGTCCCGGTCTGGAACAGGCAGTGGGTGAAGCCGCTGTGAATAAGGTGCCCAGGCGGATGATCCGGGAGGCAGTCTGTGAGGTCTGCAAAATATATGGATATACAGGCGGCATCCATGTGACGCTCACTATTCCCGATGGAGAACAGGCTGCGGAAAAGACTTTTAATCCGAGGCTGGGGATCCTGGGAGGTCTGTCAATTTTGGGAACCACCGGAATCGTGGAGCCGATGAGCGAGAAAGCCCTGACTGATACCATTTATCTGGAAATGAAGGTATTAAGAGACAACGGGCATTCTTACTGTTTCGTAACTCCGGGCAATTACGGGATTGATTTCCTTAAAGAAGAGATGGGCATAGATCTGTCCCTGGCAGTTAAATGCAGCAATTATATCGGAGAAACCGTGGATGACGCCCGGCTGCTGGGAATGAAGGGAATCCTGCTCGTCGGTCATGCGGGAAAGCTGGTGAAGCTGGCGGCAGGGGTAATGAATACTCATTCCAGGCAGGCAGACTGCCGGATGGAAGTGCTGGCGGCACATGCGGCTATGGCAGGGGCGGACCGGAATACGGTGACGCAGATCATGGGATGCATCAATACCACAGAGGCGATCCGGATCATAAAAGAGAGAGAGCTTCTTGTACCGGTCATGAGCACGGTGACGGAGCGGATCCGTGAAGCGCTCAGAAGACGCGCCGGGGAGAACCTGACTGTGGGGGCGGTCATGTTTTCAACAGAAGAAGGGGTCCTGGGAAAGACAGAAGAGGCAGATGCCCTGCTGGAACAGATCCGCAGGGAACGCTCAGCGGCGTGCCATGATGCCGATAAAGATACAGTATAGTTCAGGAGGAAAGGACGAGAAAAATGAGTGGAAGATTTACAGGAATCGGAGTGGGACCGGGAGATCCGGAACTGCTGACATTAAAGGCGGTAAGGATGATCCGGGAGTGCCATGTGGCGGCAGTGCCGGTATCGGATCCGGGGCTGAGCGCCCCTGTCTATGAAGTGGCTGAGATCTCGCCATCAGACAGTTCATGTGCGGCTTATCTGGAAAAATGTGCCGCATACCAGATCGCGCTCCAGGCTGTCCCTGAACTTGCCTCAAAGGCAAAGCTTTTCCTTCCAATGCCGATGATCAAGGATAAGACAGCTCTGAAAGAGATCCATGACAGGGATGCCTCGGCTGCGGCAAAGCTCTTGGAGGAGGGGAAGGATATGGTGTTCCTGACCCTGGGAGATCCGACCGTATATTCCACCTGTATGTATGTCCATAAAAGGCTTGCGCGCGCAGGATTTCTCACGGCGCTCGTGCCTGGGATCCCGTCTTTCTGCGCGGCGGCGGCGCGGCTTGACATGCCGCTGGCGGAGAACCGGGAGGAGATCCATATACTGCCCGCTTCCTACGGGATCGAGGAAAGCCTTCACCTTGAGGGGACAAAGATCCTTATGAAAGCAGGGAGAAAGATGCCGGAGGTAAAGAAGATCCTTGTGGAGAGAAAGATGGACGCAAGGATGGTACAGAACTGCGGCATGGAAGATGAGCAGATATTTAACAGCGCGGAAGAGATACCGGAGCAGGCTGGGTATTACTCTCTGCTTATCGTGAAAGAGGGAAAAGGAGGAGAGAAGAGATGATCACATTTGTCGGAGCAGGTCCCGGGGCAGAGGATCTGATCACAGTGAGAGGACAGAGGCTTTTACAGGACGCGGATATCGTTGTGTACGCGGGATCGCTGGTGAACCCGGGACTTCTCTCCCTGTGCAGGGAGGACTGCAGGATATATAACAGCGCAGTCATGACTCTTGAGGAAGTACTGGATGTAATGACAGCGGGATACCGGGATGGGAAAGAGATCGTCCGTCTCCATACAGGGGATCCCTGTCTTTACGGGGCCATCCGGGAGCAGATGGACGCGCTGGAAGCACAGGGCATCCCTTACGAGGTCTGCCCCGGCGTGAGCTCCTTCTGCGGCGCGGCGGCGTCGCTGGGTGCGGAATATACGCTTCCGGGTATTTCTCAGTCCGTGGTGATCACCAGGATGGCAGGGCGCACCCCGGTGCCGGAGAAAGAGTCCATCGCATCTTTTGCAGCCCATCAGGCGACTATGGCAGTCTTTTTAAGTACGGGGATGCTGAAAGAACTCTCAGAAGAACTGATCCGGGGAGGATATCCGGCGGACACTCCGGCGGCGGTCGTCTATAAGGCTACCTGGCCGGAAGAGAAGGTGCTGCGCTGTACAGTGGATACATTGGAGGAGACGGCAAGGAGAGAGGGCGTTACAAAGACCGCGCTGATCATAGTGGGACGGATCCTGGAGGGCGGATATGAGCGGTCAAAGCTCTACGACCCTTCTTTTACGACAGAGTTCCGCAAGGCGGTTCACCCGGAAAAACCGGCAGGTGAAGAGGAAAATGCAGGACAGAATAAGGACTGAGAAAGGAAGGACAGCAATGAGCAAGATCTATGTGACCGGACTGGGACCGGGGGCAAAAGACCAGATGACAATACGCGCAAGGAAAGTACTGGAGCATTGCCCGGTGATCATCGGGTATACGGTGTATATTGACCTGATCCGGGATCAGTTCCCGGACAAACAGTACTTAAGCACTCCCATGCGCAGAGAGGCTGACCGGTGCCGCATGGCTTTTGAAGAGGCAGAAAAAGGACAGGACGTGGCAATGGTGTGCAGCGGGGACGCAGGCGTCTACGGCATGGCGGGGCTGATCTGTGAGATCGGGAAGGACTATCCCCGGGTGGAGATCGAGATCGTGCCGGGGATCACAGCGGCATCCGGCGGCGCGGCGATCCTGGGAGCGCCTCTGATGCATGATTTCGCAGTAATCAGTTTGAGTGACCTGCTGACGCCCTGGGAGAGCATCGAGAAGCGTCTCCGCGCAGCCGCGGAGGCGGATTTTGTCATCTGCCTGTACAATCCGTCCAGCCGGAAACGCTCGGATTATCTGGAGAGGGCGTGCGGCATGATCCTGGACTCAAGAGATCCGAAGACGGTGTGCGGCATTGCCCGCAATATCGGGCGGGACGGAGAATCCTGCCAGATCCTTACACTGGAACAGTTAAAAGATACCAAAGTGGACATGTTCTCCACTGTGTTTATCGGGAATTCAAGGACCATGGAGTTAAACGGACGCATGGTAACGCCGAGAGGGTATAAAGATGTGTGAAAAAAGGCAGAAGATCTCCCTGGTGGGGATCGGCATGGGGACATTGAAGACAATGACAGCCCAGGCGGAGGAGGCAGTCCGAAGGGCGGACTGCCTGATCGGCGCGGGGCGGATGCTGGACGCGGTCCGGGGGATGGAGGCGGCAGAAGGAAAGCCAGTGCTTGCTGAGTACCGGGGAGAGCAGATCCTTTCATATCTCCGGCTGCACCCCGAGTACCGGGAGACCGCGGTGCTCTTCTCAGGGGACACGGGCTTCCACAGCGGGGCAAAAGGACTTGCCGATATGCTGAGGAAGGAGATGCCGGAATGGGAGATACAGATGGTGCCCGGGATCGCTTCCGTAGTATACATGGCGGCGAGGCTTAAGACCTCCTGGGAGGATGCGGCGCTTGTCAGTCTTCACGGGAAAGAGGAGGATTTCATACAGACTGTCAGCCGCAGCCGGAAGACCTTTCTTCTTCTGGGAGGAAAAGACGCGGGGAAACGGGCGCTGGAGCGTCTGAGGGAGTATGGGATGGATGAGGTCATCCTCCATGTGGGCACGAGGCTTTCCTACCCGGATGAGCGGATCCTGTCAGGCACCGTACAGGAGCTGGGAGAGACAGATCTGGATGGGCTGAGCGTAGTCCTGGCGGAAAATCCCTGCCCCAGCCTGTACGCATGCTGTCATGTGCCGGACGAGGAGTTTATCCGGGGAAATGTGCCTATGACAAAAGAGGAAGTGCGGGCAGTCAGCATCGCCGCGCTGAGACTTACGGAGCATGCGGTAGTCTATGACATCGGGGCGGGCACAGGCTCTGTGTCCGTGGAGGCAGCTCTGTCAGGGACAGGCATTCGGGTCTACGCGGTGGAAAAGAACCCGGAGGCAGTCTCCCTGATCTGCCAAAACCGGAAGAAGTTCCGCACAGATGGGATCCGCGTGGTGAGCGGGAAGGCGCCGGAGGCGCTGGAAGACCTGGAAGCGCCCACCCATGTGTTTATCGGAGGAAGCTCGGGGAATCTCAAAGAGATCCTGCGGACAGTCCTTGACAGATCGCCGGAAGCCAGGATCGTTGTCAATGCGATCTCGCTGGAAACCGTGAGCGAGGCAATGGAGGCGGCGGAGGAAGGACTGCTCAGAGATGCGCAGATTACCCAGATCATGGCGTCGCGGTCGCGGAAACTGGGCAGATACCATATGATGACCGGACAGAATCCGGTGTATATCATTTCAGCAGGAGGAAGGAGTGACGTCTGATGCGTGTTCCGGGAATACTCATCGCCGCCCCGGCAAGCGGCAGCGGCAAGACAGCGGCAGCATGCGCGCTCATGGCGGCTTTTACAAAACGCGGGATGACAGTGAGGGCATGCAAGTGTGGTCCCGACTATATAGATCCTATGTTCCACAGGGAAGTGCTGGGGATGGACTCCAGAAACCTGGACCTGTTCTTTTCTTCTAAAGAGGAACTGAAAAAAGGGTATGAGGAACATCTGTCCGGAGCAGACCTCGCAGTGACAGAGGGAGTTATGGGCTATTATGACGGCATGTCCATGGATTCGGATACGGCAAGCTCTTACGATGTGTCGTGGACCCTGGGGCTTCCTGTGCTCCTGGTGCTCCCCTGCCGGGGGGCGTCCCTCTCGCTTGCCGCGGTCATAAAGGGCATGGTGGAGTACCGTCCGGACAGCCGGATCCGGGGAATCCTTTTGAACCGGGTATCCGGGATGCTCTACCCGCGCCTGAAGTCCATGCTTGAGAGGGAACTCAAGGAAATGGGGCATGAGATCCCTGTGGTGGGATATGTGCCGGAAGATGAGGCATTTACCTTTGAGAGCAGGCATCTTGGGCTTGTCACACCCCAGGAGATGGAAGGTCTGAAGGAACAGACGTGCCGGGCGGCAGAGATCCTTTCACGGACTGTGGATCTGGATCTTGTTTACAAGATCGCGGAAGAAGGCACTGTTTCAGATCCGACAGCCGGGGCGGCTCCGGGCGAAAAAGTGAAGGCAGGAGCAGAGTTTTTCCCTTGCAGGGAGGTCCGCATCGGCGTGGCAAGGGACAGGGCGTTTTGTTTTTACTATAAAGAGAACATGGAACTGCTTGAAAAAATGGGATGCAGGCTGATCTCCTTCAGTCCGGTTTCAGATTCGGAATTTCCGAAGGACCTTGACGGGCTGATCCTGGGCGGTGGATACCCGGAACTTTATGCCCGGCAGCTTTCCGAAAACCGCGGCATGCGGGACATGATCCGGGATGCAGTCCGGTCCGGCATGCCCTGTCTTGCCGAATGCGGAGGATTTATGTACCTGCATGATGAAATGGTGGATGGAGAAGGAAATACATACCCCATGGCAGGCGTCATTCCCGGCAGAACATTTCCTGCGGGAAAGCTGACACGTTTCGGGTATATCAATATTACTGCCGGGGACGGGGAGAATCCTGTTCCAGACAGGAAGGATGACCGGATGAAAGGGCAGCAGGAACAGAACGAGTGGTATCTTCGACCGGGGGAGACGATCCGCGGACATGAGTTCCACTACTGGGACAGTACAGACAGCGGACAGTCGTGCCGGGCAGTCAAACCGGACGGGCGCCGGGGCTGGGAATGTATCCACATGGAAGGAAATCTTTTTGCCGGATACCCTCACCTTTATCTGCCGTCACTTCCTGCTTTTGCAGAACGGTTTGTCAAAAGGTGTGCAGAGTGGAAAAACGGCAGTAAAGGAGTAATGTAAAATGAATCTGGAAGAAGAATTACAGAAGATCCGGCCTGCTGACCGGAAAAGTACAGAAGAGGCGGAACAGAGATGGCGTACAGTGGGAAAGCCCCTCTTCAGCCTGGGAAAACTGGAGGATGCTGTCATCCGTATGGCGGGGATCAAAGGGACTTCCTCCTATACACTGAAGAAAAAGGCGCTTGTGATCCTGTGCGCGGACAATGGGGTCGTGGAAGAAGGAGTGACTCAGACCGGGCAGGAAGTGACTGCCATTGTGACAGAGAATTTTACAAAAGAAGCGGCGAGCGTCTGTCTGATGTCAGAAGTGGCAGGAGTGGATATCTGCCCGGTGGATATCGGCGTAGCCCGGGATGTAGACCATGTGACGAAGCCGGAATATAAGGTGGCATATGGCACGAAAAACATGACCCGGGAGCCGGCGATGACCCGGGAAGAGGCGGAACACGCCATCCTCATCGGCATCCGGCTTGTGCAGGAGCTTGCAGAGAAAGGTTATGATATCATTGCAACCGGAGAAATGGGTATCGGGAATACGACAACGAGCAGCGCAGTGGTGTCTGTGCTGCTCGGACGTGATCCGGAAGAAGTGACCGGAAGAGGCGCGGGGCTTACCACAGAGGGACTGCACCGCAAAGTGGCCGCCATCCGGAAGGCGGTTCGGATCAACGCGCCGGATGCGTCAGATGCCGTGGATGTGCTGGCAAAAGTCGGAGGTCTGGACATTGCAGGGCTTACCGGGGTATTTCTCGGGGGCGCCATCTGCCATATCCCGATCGTTATCGACGGCTTTATCTCTTCGGCAGCAGCGCTCTGCGCGGCGCGCATAGCGCCGGATTGCGCGGACTATATGATGCCGTCGCACCGATCCGATGAACCGGCGGGCGGCATGGTGCTGGAGGCGCTGGGACTTTCTCCGTTTATAGACTGCGGCATGTCTCTGGGAGAGGGAAGCGGCGCGGTGGCAGTGCTCCCCCTTCTTGAGATGGGACTGGAAGTCTATAACCGGATGAGTACGTTTGAAGAGATCAAAGTAGAACAATACGAAGAACTGAAATAGGAGAACAGGCAGGAGAAGGAAGATGCGGTTTTTAGGTTCGCTGGCAGTAGCACTGTCCATGTATTCGAAAATTCCTGTCCCCACAGTGGACTGGAATGAAAAAAATATGAAGTATGCGATGTGTTTTTTCCCGGTTATAGGTGTGGTGACAGGGGCTGTGGAGTATGCCGCGGGATATGCGCTCCTGACCTGGACTGACTGCGGCAGCTTCTTTTTCGCTGCAGTCATGACACTGATCCCGGTGCTGGTGACAGGGGGGATCCATATGGACGGCTTTGCGGATACTATGGACGCGCTCAGCTCCTACGGAGACCGGAAGAAAAAGCTGGAGATACTGAAAGACCCGCATACAGGGGCGTTTGCCGTCATATGGCTGTGCGCATACTTTTTGCTGAACGCAGCGCTCTGGAGCGAGGCAGACCTCTCCGTCTTCCCGGCGGCGGCACTTATGTTCCCGCTTTCCAGATCCTTAAGCGGTATTTCCGTGGTAAGTTTCCGGGCAGCGAAGAACAGCGGGCTTCTCCGCACATTTCAGGACGGGGCGCAGAGAAGACGGGTGCGAGTGGTCCTGATCCTCTGGGCAGCGATATGCGGCGCGGGGATGATCTGGCTCTCCCCAATACCGGGCAGTCTCGCCCTCGCGGCGGCACTCCTTGTATTTCTGCATTATTTCCTTCTCAGCAGGAAACAGTTCGGAGGAACGACAGGAGATCTGGCGGGATATTTTCTCCAGATGTGTGAGCTTGCCATGCTTGCGGTCCTGATCCTTGCGGGAGGGTGCTTATGGAAGTGATCTTTATCCGGCATCTTGCCACGCCGGGAAATGAAAAGAGACAGTACATCGGAAGGACAGATGAACCTCTGTCTGACCGTGCGGTAACTGCTTTCCGGGAGCAGCAGGAAGGAACTGAGGCAGCCGCTTATCCGGATATCCGGTTTCTGACGGCAAGTCCGATGAGGCGGTGCGTCCGGACAGCGGAGCTGATCTGGCCGGGAGTGCCGGTCGAGGTGGATCCCCTGCTCCGGGAATGTGATTTCGGGAGGTTTGAGGGGAAAACATATGAAGAACTAAGAGAGGAGCCTGCCTATATCCGATGGCTGGAATCCGGCGGTATGACCGCCTTTCCGGACGGAGAGTCTCAGGAGGCATTCCGGGAACGGTGTGAACAGGGCGTGAGGAAATGGATACGGCGCTGGATAGAAGCGGGAGCAGACCGGGCGGCATTTGTCATTCATGGCGGCACGATCATGGCGGCACTCTCCCGAATGGCAGAGGGGAGGCATTCATTTTATGACTGGCAGGCAGGAAACGGGTGTGGATACTCTGCGAGAGCTATGGAAGAAGAGTGGAAAAACGGGACAGAGATCCTGCGGGATATCAGGAAGATAGGATAAAGGAGAAAAAAGATGCTCATGTCACTTGCAGCCTGTGCGGCGGGCTTACTTCTGGATCTTCTTTTCGGAGATCCGGTCTGGCTGTACCACCCGGTGCGGCTCATAGGGAACTGGATCTCATGGGCGGAGAGACAGTTAAGGAAAGTGTGCGGCTCCCATCTTATGGCAGCGGGGGGCGTGCTCTGGGTGATGACCGCTTTGATGGCGTTTCTGATCCCTTTTGCCCTGCTCGCCCTTGCCGGATGGCTCCACCCGGCACTCCGGTTCCTGCTGGAGACATTCTGGTGCTTCCAGATCCTGGCGGCGCGGAGTCTGTCATCTGAGAGCAGGAAGGTATATGAGAAGCTGAAAGAGAGCGACCTTCCCGGCGCGAGGAGAGCAGTCTCCATGATCGTAGGCAGGGATACAGAGAAGCTCACTGAGGAAGGCGTCACAAAGGCGGCGGTAGAGACTGTGGCAGAGAATACCTCTGACGGGGTGACCGCTCCGCTGATCTATATGATGATCGGAGGAGCTCCCTTGGGATTTCTGTACAAGGCAGTGAATACCATGGACTCTATGCTGGGCTATAAAAATGACAGGTACTTGTATTTCGGAAGGATTCCGGCGAAAATGGATGATATCTTCAACTATATCCCGGCGCGGATCACAGGGCTTCTCATGACGGCAGCAGCATTTCTCACAGGGCTGGACGGAAAGAATGCCTGGAAGATCTACCGCAGGGACAGGAGGAAACATGCAAGCCCCAACGCGGCGCAGACAGAGTCCGTATGCGCGGGCGCGCTGGGTGTACAGCTTGCCGGAGATGCGGTCTACTTCGGGAAAGTTTATAAAAAAGAATTTATCGGGGACGCCCTGCGCAGGATCGAGCCGGAGGATATCCAGAGGACGGGAAGGCTTATGTACGCCGCAGAGCTTCTGACTTTTCTCTTGTGCGGCGGGATAAAACTTACCTTGATCCTGCTGACCTGACAGAAGGGAGACGGCGGGACCGGGACAATAGAGAGAAACAAAAAGGAGAAGGACATGGAATACGGACACGGAGGAGATATTTATACATACAGAGACATGCTGGATTTCTCAGTCAATGTCAATCCTTTCGGACCGTCGGAAGCGGTGCTTGAGGCGGCAAAGCGGGGGATCGATAAATGCTGCGCCTATCCGGACAGCCAGTGCCGTGCCCTGAAGGCGGCTTTGGCGGAAAAACTGGGTGTCCCGCAGGAATACATCCTGCCGGGAAACGGAGCGGCGGATCTGTTCTTCTCCCTTGTGACCGCTGAAAAACCGAAAAAAGCGCTGATCCCTGTCCCTGCCTTTTCGGAATACGAGCGGGCGCTCCGCACAGCGGACTGTCAGATCCGTTATTATCAGACGGAAGAAAAAGAAAATTTCCGGCTGACCGGGCGGTTCCTGGAGGAGCTGACAGAGGATCTGGATATGGTGTTTCTCTGCTCTCCTTCGAACCCTGCGGGACAGGTGATCCCGGAGGAACTCCTGCGCAGGGTCATCCGGCGGTGCGGGGAAAAGAAAATCCGGATCGTGCTGGATGAGTGCTTTATCGAATTTGCGGACCGGGAAAAAGTATTTTATGCGGAGAGAGAGGCAGAAAACTTCCCGCAGCTCTTTGTGGTGCGGGCATTTACAAAGATGCACGCCATCCCGGGACTGCGTCTGGGGTATGGGATCACTTCAGATACAGAGCTGGCGGACAGGCTGTGCGGAGCGCGCCAGCCGTGGAGCGTCTCGATCCCTGCACAGGAGGCAGGGATCGCCGCTCTGTCAGAGGCAGAAGATCTTAAAGCGGAGGAGACGAGAGACATGATCCGGACAGAGCGGGAGTGGCTGGAGAGGGAACTGAAAGGAATGGGATTTCGGGTGATCCCTTCAGAGGCAAATTTTATTTTAATGCACAGTAAGACAGATCTGGCAGCATGCCTGATGGAGAAGAAGATATTGATACGGGACTGCGGAAATTACCGGGGGCTGAAAAAGGGCTGGTACCGCGCTGCCGTAAGGCTGCCGGAGGAGAACGACCTGCTGGTGAAAGCTCTCAGGGAGATCAGCGAAAGGAGGATGTAAAATGGCAAGACCGATCATGATACAGGGAACCATGTCGAATGTAGGGAAGAGCGTCCTAGCAGGAGGACTGTGCCGCGTGCTGAAACAGGACGGTGTGAAGGTGGCTCCCTTTAAGTCCCAGAACATGGCGCTGAATTCTTATATCACCCGGGACGGGCTGGAGATGGGGCGCGCCCAGGTTATGCAGGCGGAAGCCGCGGGCATCGAACCGGACGTATGCATGAATCCCATCCTGCTCAAGCCTGCCAATGACACAGGCTCCCAGGTGATCATAAACGGGAAGCCGGAGGGCGTGATGTCTGCTGTGGAATATTACCGCCATAAGAAGGACTATATCCCTGCGGTCATGGATGCTTATACAAAGCTTTCCTCCCAATATGACGTGATCGTCATTGAGGGGGCAGGCAGTCCTGCGGAGATCAATCTGAAACAGGATGATATCGTGAACATGGGGATGGCGGAGATGGCGGACGCACCGGTGCTCCTCGCAGGGGATATCGACCGGGGCGGGGTGTTCGCCCAGATCGCAGGGACGGTCATGCTTCTGGAGGAGGAGGAACGGCGGCGGATCAAAGGGACGATCATCAATAAATTCCGCGGGGATGTATCCATCTTAAAGCCGGGGCTGTCCATGCTGGAAGAGAGGACCGGAATCCCGGTGCTTGGCGTGGTGCCGTATTTTTACCTGGACATCGATGAGGAGGACAGCCTGACCGAGCGGTTCCGCAGGAAAGATAATGCCGGGCTTGTGGACATTGCGGTGGTCCGTCTGCCGAGGATCTCTAATTTTACGGATTTTGCGCCGCTTGAGTCACTGGACGAGGTGTCCGTCAGATATATCACCTCACCTGATGAATTTGGCAGCCCGGATGCAGTGCTCCTGCCGGGCAGCAAGAATACGATCCGGGATCTGCTCTGGATGCGGCAGAGCGGCATGGAGGCAAAGATCCTCCAGTTCGCGGACAGAGGCGGTCTGGTATTCGGCATCTGCGGAGGCTATCAGATGCTGGGACAGGAGATTTCAGACCCTGACGGCACAGAGCAGAAAGGGACAGTGGCAGGCATGGGGCTTTTGCCTGTACGCACTGTATTCCAGCAGGAGAAGAGAAGGACTAGAGTGGAGGGAAAATTCCTCTCATTGGAAGGGATACTCAAAGATCTGTCCGGATCGCCATTTACCGGGTATGAGATCCATATGGGGAAAAGCTCTCTTACTGAAGACGGCAGACCGCTTGTCTCGATCTCCGAGGAGTTAAGCGGGGGAAGCGTTTCCGGCGGCAGGAGCAGCGCACATCCGGACGGCGCCTGCCGCAGAAATGTGTACGGATGCTATGTCCACGGCATCTTTGACGCTCCCGAGGCGGCAGGAGGATTCCTGTCAGCTCTTCTGAAAAAGAAAGGTTATGATCCGTCAGAGATCCGGGCAAGGGACTGGAAGGCATACAAAGAGGAGCAGTATGACAGGCTGGCGGATATTATCCGTGAAAGTGTGGATATGGAGACAGTCTATCGAATCATAGAGAAGGGAAATGATGCACCATGTATACTGTAATACGGATCGGCAGCAGGGAGAGTGCTCTTGCAGTAAAACAGGCGGAGATTATAAAGGAAATGATCGAGAAAGAAGCTCCGGGGATCAGGGCGGAGATCATTACCATGAAGACCACCGGGGATAAAATCCTCGATAAAAGCCTGGAGAAGATCGGAGGGAAAGGGCTGTTCGTCAAAGAGCTTGACCGTGCGCTTGCGGAGGGCAGGATCGACCTTGCCGTACACAGCCTGAAGGATATGCCCATGGAGGAGAGGGAGGACCTTCCTATTCTCGCATATGGCAGGAGAGAGGATCCGAGAGATGTGCTGCTTCTGAGGAAAGGACTTGAGGATCTCCCGGAGGCTCCGGTCATCGGCACATCCAGCCGGAGGAGGAGTCTCCAGATGGAGGCGCTGTATCCGAAATGTACGTTCCGGGGCATCCGGGGAAATGTCCAGACCCGGATGTACAAGCTGGAGACGGAAGGGTATGACGGGACGCTTCTGGCGGCGGCAGGATTGAAGCGGCTGGGAATGGAGAAGGAGATCCGCAGGTATTTTTCCGTGGAGGAGATGATCCCCGCCGCCGGGCAGGGAATTCTTGCCGTTCAGGGAAGGAAGGAGGAGACGTATGATTGGATTGCGTGCCTGGACTGTCCTGAGAGCCGGGCGGCGTCGCAGGCGGAGCGCCAGTTTATCCGCACAGTGGACGGAGGCTGTACTTCCCCGTGCGCGGCACATGCCAGAGTAGAAGGAAATGAACTGAAGCTGTCAGGACTGTACTATGATGAGAAGACCGGAAGGTATGTAAAAGGATCATTGTGCGCGGACACTGAACACGCGGCGCATGCCGGTGAGAAACTCGCGCAGGAACTGATGCGGCGCGTTTAGGGAGAGGATATGAAGATGGAGAATACACAGAATGAAAAAAAGGGAAAGGTGTGGCTCGCCGGCGCGGGTCCCGGGGACGGGGAACTGCTGACGCTGAAGACGTCGCGCCTGATGGAACAGGCAGATGTGATCGTGTATGATGCTCTCATCAGCGCGGAGATCCTGAGCAGGATCCCGGATACAAAAGAAGTGATCTATGTGGGCAAGCACGCGGGAAACCACCCGGTCCCACAGGAGGAGATCAACCAGATCCTTGTACGGGAGGCAAAAAAAGGGAAGCATGTCCTCAGGTTAAAGGGAGGAGATCCGTTTGTGTTCGGAAGAGGCGGGGAGGAGCTCGAGGCCATCCTTCAGGAAGAGATCCCCTTTGAGGTGGTTCCCGGCGTGACTTCCGCGGCAGCAGTCCCTGCATACGCCGGGATCCCTGTGACTCATCGGGATTATGCCTCATCCTTCCATGTGATCACCGGACACGCCAGAAAGGGAGGAAAGGTGGAACTGGATTTCCCGGCGCTTGTCAGACTGGATGGCACTCTGGTGTTCCTGATGGGGCTTTCCTCCATGGAGTTCATCCTAAACGGGCTGACAGAGGCAGGGATGGATCCGGACATGCCGGCTGCTGTCCTGGAGAAAGGAACTTCTGCCGGACAGAGGAGAGTGACAGCAACGGTAACTACTCTGAAAGAAGAATCTGACCGTGCGGACATCAAAACACCTGCCATCATCGTGGTGGGAAAGGTGTGCGCTCTGTCTGCCCGGATGCACTGGGCAGAAGACCGCGTGCTGGGAGGAAGACAGTTCCTGATCACAAGACCGAGACAGAGCAGCTCTTCTCTGGCGGGACGGCTCCGCGCGCTGGGCGCCCAGGTCATTGAAATGCCGGCGATCAGCACAGAGCCCGTCTGTCCGAATGAGAGATTGAAAGAGGCGCTGGAAGAGTTTGGGACACATGCGGCTCAGGAGTGGCTGGTCTTTACAAGTCCTGCCGGGGCCGATATCTTTTTTGAACGGCTTATGGAACTGGGGATGGATCTGAGAAGCCTCCTCGTCCGGGGCGCTGAGGTGCGCATAGCTGCCATCGGCTCCGGGACTGCCGCTGCCCTTAAAAGCCGTGGACTGATCCCGGACCTTGTACCGGATGTGTACAGCGCCGCTGCTTTGGGAGACGCGCTTGCGAAGGCGGCTGCAAAAGACAGCCATATTACGGTGGCACGGGCTGCAAAAGGATCGGAAGAGCTTTTGCCGCCTCTCCTTGCCGCAGGGCTGAGCGTGGATGATATCCCTCTCTACCGGACCGTGTATGAGACCCATCCGCTTCTTCAGGAAACGGTTCGGGACATGCTGGAGAACGGAGAGATCGACGCTGTGACATTTACAAGCGCGTCCACGGTCAGAGGCTTTACAGGAGCCGTGAAAGACGCGGACTATACAAAGATCCGGGCAGTCTGTATCGGGGAACAGACTGCGGCGGAGGCGGCAAAACACGGGATGCAGATCCGGGTGTCAGACCAGGCATCCATGGACGCAATGGTTGAGAAGATCGTGGAGCTGTTTGGAAAGACAAGGTAATCTGGGCAAACAGATATCTGACAGGAAAGGAGGGCAGGGAGATGGCTGCCTATACATTCAAACGTCTGGCGACAGGGCTGGTCTCCCTGATCGTCCTTGCCACTGTGACCTTTTTCCTCGTCCGCCTCATACCGGGAAGCCCGTTCCAGAACGGCGGGGTATCCTCCCAGGTAGTGGAGGCGGTGGAAGAGGAATACGGACTGAATGAGCCGCTGTTCGACCAGTATCTGACCTATATGGGAAACCTTGTCCGGGGAGATCTGGGCGTCTCCTACCAGGAGCCGGACACAACGGTGGCGGAGATCATCGGCAGGACCTGGCCGGTTACCGCTTCGCTGGGGCTGGCAGCCCTTTTGGCGGCAGCGCTCCTTGGCACGGGACTTGGGATCCTGAGGGCGGTGTCAAAGAAAAAAGCGGTCCGAGAGGGCATTTCAGCAGGAGGGATGCTTCTTGCCGGAATCCCCAATTTTGCCGCTGCGATCCTCCTTCTCCTTGTGTTCAGCGTGAAACTTGGGTGGTTTCCCTCGGCGGGACTTCTGACCCCCGCTCATTATGTGCTCCCGGTAATCTCGCTGATGCTTTATCCGATGGCTGTCATCTCCCGCCTGACAGGAAATACCCTTGCAGCAGAGATGGGGAAACAGTATGTGCTGTTTGCACGCGCAAAGGGATTGGGAAGTGCCAGGATCTTATTTACCCATGCCTTGAAAAATGCATGGATCCCGGTATTGAATTATGTGGGGCCTGCATCTGCGTTCCTTCTTACCGGAAGTTTTGTGGTGGAGAGCATCTTTACCATCCCGGGGCTCGGGCGGGAGTTTGTAAGCTCCATCACAAACAGGGATTACACGCTGATACTGGGGCTGACAGTGTTTATGGGGACAGTCGTGATCCTGGTGAATCTTGTAACAGATCTTGTGTGCGCGTGGATGGATCCGAGGATGCGCCGGTCATACAGTGGGAAATAGATCAAACAAAGAAGTGAATGTAAGAGGAAAAGGAGTGCAGAAAGGAGGCAGGATCCGTGAATGTTAAAAAGTATATGGCACGGCTGATCAGAGGAAACCGGCAGGCGCTTGCAGGATGTATGATCCTGGGCATCTGGATCCTGTTCGCTGTCCTTGTTCCTGTGTTCTGGCCCTGGTCTTATTCCGAACAGAATGCAGAGATCCAGAACCAGGCAATGTCCATGACCCATCTGTTCGGGACAGATAAGTTTGGAAGAGATATCTTTGCCCGGGTATGGTATGGAGCAGGGATCAGCCTGCTGATCGGGATCGCCAGCGCCCTGATCAACGGGTGTGTGGGCGTACTCTATGGAGCGGCTGCGGGGTATGCGGGCAAACATGCGGATATGGTAATGATGCGTATTGCGGATATCATTTCCTCTATCCCCTCCATGCTCTATGTGATCCTGATCACGCTCGCGGCGGGAGCCGGAGCGGGAAGCATGATCCTCGGACTGTGTGTGGCGGGATGGATCGATATGGCGCGGATCGTCCGGGGAGAGATCCAGAGACTGAAGGAGACAGATTTCGCGGCTGCGGCCCGCATGGAAGGCATTCCGCGCATCAGGATCCTGTGGAGGCATCTTCTTCCGAACGCTGCGGGACCGATCCTTGTGAACCTGATCTTCCTGATCCCTCAGGCAATCTTTACGGAAGCGTTTTTAAGCTTCCTCGGAGTAGGGCTGGAGCCTCCCGCCGCCAGCCTGGGGACGATCATACAGGAGGCGCGCAGCCAGATGCTTGTGTATCCGAATCAGATGGTCTGCCCGCTTGTCGTGCTGTGTGTGATGCTTCTTGCCCTCAATGCAGTGGGTACGGCGATCGAGGGACAGCTCCGGGGAGGAAAAAACGAATGAGCATTTTAGAGGTAAAAAACTTAAGTGTACAATATCATACCGGACATGGGAGAAAAAAAGCGCTCGATAAGATAAGCTTTTCTGTGGGGAAGGGCGAAATCGCCGGTATCGTGGGAGAATCCGGCTCGGGAAAGAGCACGGCGATGCTGGCAGTGATGGGGCTTCTCGGGGACAGCGCGGAAGTTTCGTCAGACGGAATTACTGTCTGCGAAAGACCGGTAAAGCCGGGGCATGATATCGCCATGATTCTCCAGGATTCAATGAACTGCCTGGACCCCACGGTAAAGATCGGACGCCAGATCACGGAGACCATCCGCACCCATAGAAAATGTACCAGGCGGGAGGCTGAGGAGCGGGCGGAAGAACTGCTGGATATGGCGGGGATCCGCGCTCCGAAGCTTCGGATGAGACAGTATCCCTTCGAGCTTTCCGGGGGGATGCGCCAGCGGGCTGCCATTGCCATTGCCCTCGCCTGCGAGCCGCGGGTCATTATCGCGGATGAGCCGACGACCGCGCTGGACGCGGCGGTCCAGGTCCAGATCCTCCATCTCCTGAAAAGAATCGTGAAGGATACCGGCACCTCCCTTCTTGTTGTCAGTCACGATATGGGGGTCATTGCAGCACTGTGCACCAGAGTGTATGTGATGAGATCCGGCGAGATCATCGAAGAGGGATCTGCGGAAGAGATTTTTTATGCCCCGGTCCATGAATATACAAAAAAACTCTTAAGGGATACAAAAGGAAATAAGGACATCCGGCCTGATGTCCGGGAGGAACCGCCCCTGCTCCGCCTGGAGCATGTGACGAAGGTATTCAACACGGAAGAAGGAATCAGGGATGTTTCTCTGGAGATCCGTGCGGGAGAGGTGTACGCCCTTGCCGGGGAGAGCGGCAGCGGGAAGACCACGCTGGCAAGGCTCCTGACCGGGCTTCTTGCGCCGGACAGCGGGGAAATATTATACAGAGGAGAGCGTCTGGATACGGGGAAAGGGAAGGAGTCATGGGACGGGAAGATCCAGATGGTGTTCCAGGACTCTTACGGTTCCCTCAACCCCTGTCTGACTGTAGGACAGGCTTTAAGCGAAGCTCTGAGGATGCGGGCCCGAAAGGACAGGCTGCCGCCCGCGGAGCGCCGCAGAAGAGTGGAGGAAATGCTCTGTATGGCAGGGCTTTCCCCGGAGGATGCGGACCGGTATCCGGATGAGTTTTCCGGGGGAGAGCGGCAGCGGATCGGAATTGCCAGGGCGCTGATCCCGGAGCCGGAGCTTCTGATCTGTGACGAGGCATTCTCCGCGCTGGACGCCTCCACGAGGAAGCAGATCCTTAAGCTGCTCCTGTCCATCCAGAAAACGAGGAAGATTGCCTGCCTGTTCATCTCCCACGACCTGGCTTTGATCCGTCAGGTCAGCAGCAGGATCAGTGTCCTCTGCCGGGGGAGGCTGGCAGAGACCGGAGAGACAAAGGCTGTCTGTTCGGATCCCTGGCATCCTTATACAAAGATGCTCTTAAATTCGGTCCTGCCGCCGGACCCGCTGAAAGCCGGAAAGGTCCGTCCTGTTTTCGCGGAAGAGAACGCGCGGGAGACAGACAGCGGGCATGGATGCCCTTTTGCATCTTTCTGCGGCTATGCCATGAAGTGCTGTTTTGAAGGGACGCCGGAACTGTACCGCTTCGGCAGCAGGGAGACGGCATGTTTCCTTTATTCAGAGAAGTATAGCGGGAAACGTGCGGATGGTTACAGGATGACATCACAGATATGAGGTACCATTGACAGTGGAAGGAGAAAATGCATGAAAAGGAGAAGACTGACAGCAGCACTTCTGGCGGCAGCCGTGCTCTGCGCGGCAGCACTGCCCGGATGCGCAAAAGGAGAGAAAAACACCGGAGGGGAAAAGGAGATTACAGTGGCAGTCAACAGCGAGACCGGGACTCTGGATCCGGCAGGATCCATTGCCCTGACCTATCTGTCTTATTCCGTGACTGCCCTGGACGAACTGCTCACATACGATGAAAACGGGGACATTGAGTACCGGGCGGCAGAATCCTACGAGGTGAATGAGGATTCTACGGTCTGGACCTTCCATCTCAGGGAGGACGCCCTCTGGTCTGACGGCACGCCGGTGACATCGGAGGATTTTCTGAATACGATCCGCCGCGCCCTGGACCCGGCGTCAGGGAGCGGGTATGCAGTCTATCTCTTTCCCATTGAAAACGCGGAAGAGATCTATAATCAGGAAGCGTCCATGGATACTCTCGGCGTGGATATGCCGGATGATCATACGCTGGTCTTCCGTCTGGAGGCACCGTGCGTATATTTCCTTGACTTGCTGAGGCTTCCTGTATACACGCCCTCCTGCGCAAAGTATGCAGATTCCGTGGACAGCGGCTGGGATAAAGATCCGGCGACAAGCCTGTCGAACGGTCCGTTTATGCTTGCAGAATATGTGCCGGATCAGTATTTCGTGCTGGAAAAAAATGAATCCTACTGGAATAAGGATGCAGTCAGCCTGGACCGGATCACCTACCGGTTCTTTGACGATACCCAGGCTATGGCAGCGGCCTATGAGACCGGCGAAGTGGATGTGGCAGTATCTCTTCCTTCAACGGTGATGGACCTCTATGAAGGCAGGAATGACCTCCTTGTGACAGAGCAGATTGCCACACGGTACATTTATTTTAATCTGAATGTGGAGCCTTTTGACGACGTAAGAGTAAGGGAGGCATTCAACCTTGCTATTGACCGGGAAGAATTGTGCCGGATCGTGGGCGCGGATACAGAACCGACCTATAATCTGGTGGCAAAATATATGACAGATAAAAATACAGGAGAACGTTTTGTAGACGGTGCAGACCAGCCTTTCGAGGAAAACGTGGAACGCGCCAGGGAACTGCTTGCTGAGGCGGGATATCCTAACGGGGAAGGCTTCCCTGTGCTCACGTATAATTATCCCACTCTGGAGATGGATTCTGACACAGCTCAGGTCATCAAGGAGCAGCTCAAAGAAAACCTGAATATTGACATTGAGCTGAAAGCGCAGGAGCTCCAGGCAAATTACAGCAGCCGGTATGCAGGGGATTTCGATCTGTGCAGGATGAACTGGACTGCTGACTTTGCCGACCCGTATACGTATTTATCCATGCTTTTATCCGACAGCACATACAATTGCAGCGGGATCCATGATGAAGAGTATGACGCGATCGTGGAGGCATCCAACAGCGAACAGGATCCGGAGGCGCGGTCCGGGCTTCTTCATCAGGCGGAGCAGAGGGCAGTAGGAGAACAGTTTTACATTATCCCCCTGTATGCCATGAAGAGCGTAAACCTGGTTAATCCGGAAATCACAGGGCTTCGGCAGATCCCGGCAAGCGGGGCGCTGGAATACAGGTATGCGGATATCGGATAACAGAGGTACTGACGGACTGTGAAAATGAAAAAGCAAAGAAACAGGATCATAAGAAAAGGAGGCGGGCAGCCATGATGGAGCTTGTCACAGGAGGAAGCGGCAGCGGGAAATCCGCTTATGCAGAAGAAGCTCTGTGCCGCCTCTCTTTATCCTCGGACAGCGGGCAGGGGAAAGTCACACTGCAGGACAGGCAGAGATATTATATTGCCACAATGCCGCCCTGGGATAAAGAGACAGAGAAAAAGATAGAACGGCACCGTGCCATGCGCTCAGGCAGAGGATTCCACACGCTGGAATGGTATACAGATCTTGAGGGAAAGCTGGAGCGTGAAGGCTGTCCTTCCCTGGAAAAAGCGGATATTCTTGTAGAATGTCTTTCCAACCTGACTGCCAATGAGATGTATATGGAGGAAGGAGCCGGGGAGGGCGCGGCTGATGCAGTGATCCGGGGAATCCTCTGTCTGAGGGAAAGATGCAGAAATCTGATCGTGGTGACGAACGATGTGTTCAGCGAGTCCGCGGAAGATTCTTCTGAGATGGGGCTGTACAAGGAAACTCTGGGTAAGATCAACTGTGTCCTTGCGAAAGAGGCAGACCAGGTGACCGAGGTGATCTGCGGCATCCCCTGCGCAGTAAAGACAGAGACCGGACTGGACGGCCGGAAAACAGATGTCTGGAAGACAGTCAGCCGGAAGACAGAAGAAGAAAAGGAAGGTGAGAGGGGCATGAAGATCATAACAGGAGGGGCATTCCAGGGAAAGCGCTCTTTTGCTAAGAGACTGTATCCCGATGTGGAATGGACAGACGGGGGCAGATGTGCCCTGGATGAGATCCGTACATGCCGGGCGTTATATCACTTCCATGAGTTTGTAAAGCGCTGGCTCAGGCAGGGAAGGGGCTGGGAAGACCTGGCAGCCCTCATACTGGAGGAAAACAGAGGACTTATCCTGATATGCGATGAGATCGGATGCGGGCTTGTGCCGGTGGACGCTTTTGAGAGGGAATACCGGGAGAGCACGGGCAGAATCATGAACGCCCTTGCAGAGCAGGCAGAGCGGGTGGACCGGGTCGTCTGCGGTATCGGAAGGAGGATAAAATGAACACAGAACTTGAACAGGTGCTCCCGGCTCAGATCGAGAAAAGGAGCTTTGAGATCATAACAGAAGAACTCGGGGACAGAGTATTTGTTCCGGGGACAGAGCCTATCGTAAAGCGCTGTATCCACACAAGCGCGGATTTTGACTATGCGGACAATCTGGTCTTTTCCGAGAATGTGGTGGAAAAGGCTTTGAGCGCGCTCAAAAGAGGGGCGTCTATTGTCACGGACACTCAGATGGCAAAGGCAGGGATCAATAAAAAGAAGCTGGCACAGTACGGCGGTCAGGTGTACTGTTTTATGTCGGATGAGGATGTGGCAGAGGCGGCCCGTAAGGGAGAGACTACGAGGGCTGCCGCAAGTATGGATAAAGCGGCAGGCTTGTATCGGGACCACGCAGACAGTCTGGGAGGACCGCACGGTCAGAATGACAGACCGGGCCTGATCTTTGCCGTGGGTAATGCGCCGACTGCTCTGGTCCGCCTTTACGAGCTGGTCAGGGAAGGAAAGCTTGATCCGGAGCTGATCATCGGCGTGCCCGTGGGGTTTGTCAATGTAGTGCAGTCCAAAGAGATGATCCTGAGTCTTAAGGATACGCCTTATATTGTAGCAAGAGGGAGAAAAGGCGGGAGCAATATCGCGGCATGTATCTGCAACGCTCTTTTATATATGCTGAAATAGACAGATGGGAGAAAGGAGGCTGCAGGTATGGAAAGACCGTATTTTCCTGTGTTTATCGATATGGAAGGCAGGCTTGTCCTGGTGGCAGGAGGCGGAAGGATCGCGCTGCGCAGGGTGAGAACTCTGCTCCGGTTCGGTGCAAAGATCCGCGTGATCGCTCCCAGGCTCTGCCGGGAGCTTGAAGACATGGAAAAGGACAGGATGATCTGCATAGAGCAGAGAGAATATAAGCCGGGAGATATCAAGGGGGCAGCTTTTGTGCTTGCTGCCACGGACAGCCGGGAGGTGAACCGGCAGATCCGGGAAGAATGCCGGACAGAGGGAATTCCGGTCAATGTGTCGGATGACCGGGATCTCTGCGACTTTTATTTCCCGTCCGTCGTGATGACAGACGAAGCGGTCATCGGGATCAGCTCCGGGGGAGAAGATCCGGGAAGGACAAAAGAGCTGCGGCGCAGGATCGAGAAGACGCTTGGAGAAAGCGGATGGTATGAATAAGCTGTTTTGAAGGCGGCATGGCAGCCCGGACTATGCTGCCATGCCGCCCTCATTTGCCGCCGCCGGTCTCATTCAATGCGCCGATTCTGCTGTCCAGCGCATCCAATATATCTGCAGGCTGTTTCGACCTGGCATAGATCTGATACTCCGGTTCATGGATATCTTCCAGATAGTGGGCGTCTGAACAGCAGATCACATTGCATCCCTCAAAATACGGGTGCTCCCTGCGGATCCGGTGCAGGTTCTTAAAGTCGTGGAACTCTGCGCAGTTAAAAGTGCTCTCCGGCGGGACGAAGCCTAAGTTTGAGAGAAGGCTTGTGGAGCTTTTGTCTACATGTGCCGGGTAGGCAATGCCGCCACAGGACCGGACGAGAGGAAATACTTCGTCAAAGGAGATGGAAGCCGCATTGATCAGAAGATACTCTTTTGTGCCGGTGACTTCGTCCTTTTCGTTCATGATCTGCTGCTTTCCGAAAATATCTTCCCGGTTGCGGACCGGCATGAGACGGTCGTAAACAAGCCTGTCAAAAGCGAGCGCGTCCTCAAGAGAGGCGAACAGGCAGATCACATGGACCTCCTCTTCTGTGGTCAGTTCCATGCCGGGGATCACAGTAACCCCGTAATTTTCGCCGTGATACATAGCGGCAGGACAGTTGGCGCAGGAGTTGTGGTCTGTCAGCGCGATCACGTCCAGCCCTTTTACGGCAGCCATGCCTACAAGATTTGCCGGCGTCATGTCATCATCCCCGCATGGGGAAAGGCAGGAATGAATATGAAGGTCATAGAAGAGCGGAATCATGCAAGCCCTGCCTGATAGATTTCAAGCGCGATGTCAAAGGAGGGCAGGTCTGTGGAGAGCACAGCGATCCCTTCCTCTTCGGCTTTTGCAAGCGTTCCCTCATCGAGAGAGACGCCCTCTGCCAGCACGATGCAGGCTGTGTCGGTAAGCGAAGCCACGGCAAGGGTATTTCTGTTCCCCATTACAGTTACCCAGACCCCGTCCGCCGGGGCTTTCCCCATCGCAATGCTGAGAAGATCGCAGCAGAAGACGCGGGAGAGCTCCCGCTGAGGATCCCCTTCTGCCAGAACCCGGCATTCAGGGAGCGTGAGAATATCTTTAAGTTTCATCTTTATCATGGACCTCCTTTCTGGAGTGAGCCGGAACCCCGAAAGAGGCGAGCTCAGCAGTCAAAGTACGGATGTAGGAATCCAGAAGTTCAGAGTCGTTTTCTGAAAGACGTCTCTCCTCCTTCCTGTTCACGGTCAGATCTTCGATCTTCCTGGACAGGTCGGCGATATTTGCCCGGAGGACATAAATGCAGTCATTTGGGGTCGCATCCCCGCGTACAATGTCCTCCGCAAGGGTCTGGCAGGTGGGTGCGCCGCAGGAGCCGCAGTCCAGTCCAGGGAACCTGGCGGTCAGGTTTTCCACATCGCTCATCATCTTCAGGCTTTCCTTGAATGTATTGCCCAGCCTGAAGACGGGCTCATATTCGACATTGTCCGCCCAGTAGAGATCCGTTACATCCTGATTATCTGCCAGATGATTTTTAGATACCGGCTGGTATTTGACGAGCCTCTTTGTCTTTGCGGCTGCGATATAAGCATTTTCTACGGTCAGGGCTCCTCCCACACAGCCGCCGTTGCAGGCGTTCAATTCGACGAATGTCAGTCCGTGCAGCTTTTCATCCTCCAGTTCCTCCAGCACGCGCAGGATGTTCACGATACCGTCCGCGGCGAGATAATTGTCAGCCAGCAGCCCGGCTGCTTCCCCGCCGGCATTGCTCCAGCCGATGCCGATCCTGCCGGAGCGGGAGAGAGGCGCCAGCTGGCTTTCATCATGCCTCATATGGGGCAGGAGGAGAGGATATACATCCTTGATGGCGACAACATTGTCGATATTACTCTTCTCAATTCCCAGGGGGGATTTTGCGTAGGATACTTTGGAGGGACACGGTGAGATGAAGATGATCCCGATCTCTTCCGGCTTCAGTCCGGTCTTTCTCATAGCCTTTGCCCGGGCTATCTCTGCCGCCACCTCCACCGGAGCCTTGATCGGCAGGAGCCGGGAGATCAGAGAGGGAAATTTCACCCTGATCAGCCGGATAACGGACGGACAGGCTGAGCTGATGAACGGGGCTTCGTCCATATGTTCTTTTATGTATTCTCTTGACGCTTCCGAGACCAGTTCTGCCGCGGCGCTTACCTCGTATACATCGTCAAAACCCAGCTTAAGGAGGGCGTTGAGCACAATGTCCGCATTGGTCAGGTTATTATACTGTGCATAGAGCGACGGGGCCGGGAGCGCCACTGTATATTTGAAATTATTGATCACGGACAGCGGGTCATATACCGCGATCTTTGCGTGATGCGGACAGTACAGGATGCATCTGCCGCAGTCAATGCAGAATTTATCTATAATATGCGCCTTTCCGTTATGTACCCGGATCGCCTGGGTAGGGCAGTGCTTGATACAGTTGATACAGCCCTGGCAGGCGGATTCTTTCAGGCGGACCGAACGCATAAATTTATTTTTATCCAAATAACAGACTCCTTTCTTTATATACTAGATCTTTGGCAGAAGGTGCTGCCGCCCGGATACCGGGGGTCACAGATACACCTTCATAGTGATTGTCGTGCCTTTTCCGATCACAGTGTCGATCTGCATTTCATCAGTAAACCGTTTCATATTAGGAAGTCCCATCCCGGCGCCGAAACCCAGGGAGCGGACTTCTTCCCGGGCCGTGGAATACCCTTCCTGCATCGCTTTGTCGATATCGGGAATGCCCGGACCTCTGTCAGCAAGGATCATGGTAATATCACTGTCAGAAACAGATACATCTATCGTACCGCCTTCCGCATGGATAACCATGTTTATCTCTCCTTCATACATTGCAATGGCGACTTTGCGGATGGCGTCACTGCTGACACCAAGCATTTTCAGCTTATTTTTCACAGAGCTGCTGGCTTCCCCCGCGCGGGTGAAATCGTCTCCGTCGATCATATAGGTAAATGTAAGCTGTTCGCTCATTTAAGCACCTCCCCGAAGCCCGTTTTCATACAGGATGCCGCAGGCGGTAAACATGTAGTGCTCTGTTGCGAGAACGGCGATACTCTTTCCGCGGGCGAGTGCGAGCATGTTATCGTCCGGCAGTTTCCCCCGGACGAAGATGATACAGACGATGTCCAGCATCTCCGCGGTGCGTACAACCTGAGGATTGCACAGACCGGTGATGAGGACAGAACATTTTCCGCAGTATGCGAGTACATCGCTCATCATATCAGCCGAAAAAACAAATTGTGCGTCCAGGTCGGCAAGCTCTTCCCCGTAGAGGAACTTTGCGTCAAGGACTTGCTGCATTTCTCTGATCGTCATAAAAACCTCCTGAAAATAATATTTGATACGCTGATTATCAGCAGGAATCTGCTGAGTTATGTACTGAAAGTATAACATTTGCATATTCAAAAAGCAATGAATTGCTTTTTTGATGGATTTTGATTAGAATAGGAGTAAACTATCAGAAAACAGCTTCTCTCAATACGGCTGGCCGAAGGATGTAGGACGGATTTTGCGGACATTCAAAATAAAAAAGAATGTGGAGGTAACA
>ERZ1643247.80-NODE-80-length-131621-cov-167.495379_pt1 | contig 131621 bp, 92 predicted proteins | sample MGYA00579264_ERZ1643247 | MGnify/ENA primary metagenome ERZ1643247 (study PRJEB29033, sample SAMEA4952262) | chicken gut metagenome | biome: Broiler Chicken; feature: Gastrointestinal Tract; material: Caecum | place: Ireland | collected 2018 | study: Broiler... | reverse complement strand
AATAAACAGTATTTTCATTTCGGAGATATTGATGCGGGCGGTTTTTACATTTTCGGTGATTTATGCGAGAAAACGGGGATTCCTTTTCAACCGTTTTCGATGGATATAGATACTCTGTATTTCTATAAGTCTTATTGGAAAGAATTGACAAAAAATGATGTTATGCGGCTGCAAAAAATTAAAACCCCTGTCTTTCAAGAAGTTATTTCTTATATGTTGGAACAGAATTGTAAGTTGGAGCAAGAAGTTTTAGACTTGGTTTGAGATATTTATTTTGGATAGTCTTATATTTGATTTTTCGGAAAATTTTATATTATATTCAATAAAATATTCCGATTTCGGAAAATATATTGACATTTAGAGAGTGGTATGCTATACTGAACGTGTTGGAGGTATGGCAATGATTAAAAGAAAGAATTATTTAGAAAAGTTGATTGCTTGGAAGGACGAAAAGGTTATCAAAGTCGTAACGGGGATACGGCGCTGCGGAAAATCTACCTTGTTAGATTTATATAAAGAGTATCTGAAAAAAAGCGGCGTAGAGGACGGGCAGATCGTTGCAGTCAATTTTGAGGATCTTGAATACGAGGCGTTGCAAGATTATAAAGCGTTGTATGCGTATTTGTCAGGCAGATTGTGCCACGGTAAAATGACGTATATATTTTTGGACGAGATACAGAAAGTAGAGGGGTTTGAAAAGGTAGTAGACAGTTTATATATCAAAGAGAACGTCGATGTATATATGACGGGCTCCAATTCGTGGCTGCTTTCGGGTGAGCTTGCAACGCTTTTGTCCGGGCGGTATATCGAAATCAAGATGCTGCCGTTTTCTTTTGCGGAATATTACGAGAGCCGGGGCGGCGGAGATGCGGACAGACTGTTTGCGGACTATATGGCAAACGGTTCATTCCCGTATATAGCGACGATGGACAGGACAAAAGAAAAAATCGATATGTATCTGGAGGGCATATACAATACCGTTATCGTCAAGGATATAGAGGAGCGGCAAAACAGAAAGGAAAAAGATCCGAACAAGAGAAAAGTGTCGGATATTTCTTTACTGAAAAATATTTCTAAATTTCTTGCAAGTAGCATCGGCAGTCCCGTTTCCGTCAAACGTATTGCCGATTATATAACATCCTCGGGCAGGAAAGTGTCGCAAAATACGATAGACGACTATATCGAAGCGCTGGTACAGGCATATGTGTTTTATCAAGTCGATCGGTATGACGTAGAGGGAAAACAGCTTTTGAAGCAAAACGGAAAATTCTATATTGTAGATTTAGGTTTGCGCAGATATTTGCTGCCGAAACGCGAATACGATTTAGGGTATTCTTTGGAAAATGTGATCTATTTAGAGCTTTTGCGGCGGGGCTATGAGGTGAACGTCGGAAAGATGGGACAGACGGAGGTGGATTTTGTCGCTAAAAAGGACGACGTGATCAGTTACTATCAGGTCACGGCATCTTTGACGGAACAGACAACATTCGAACGCGAAATAAGGCCGTTGAAAAAAATCAATGACAATTATCCGAAAAAGATTTTGACATTGGACAGATTCACGCTCGGCAATTATGAAGGGATAGAAGTTCTCAATGCGGTCGATTGGCTGTTAGGCGAATAAAAAAATGAGTGACACAAAAGAATATACGGCTCTGCAAGAGGAGTGCGAGCGTCTGCGAGCGGAAAATCAACGGCTGAATAAATGTCTTGCCCGTTACCGCGCCAAATACGGTGAGCTATCCGAAACAGATAAGGAAGAAGAAATCGGGGCGCAGTCTGCCGAGGCGTTAAAAGCCGCACAGCCAAACGACATCGACATTGTTACAAACCAAAGTCCGTCGGAAGAAAAAATCAAACTTTTTCGTTCGCTGTTCCGCGGGCGGGAAGATGTTTACGCAAAGCGGTGGCACAGCGAAAAGAGCGGCAAGAGCGGATATCAGCCCGTTTGCCTGAACGAGTGGAATACATGGCTTTGCGACAAGCGGAGGACAAAGTGTTCGGAATGCAAAAACAGAAAGTTCGCCCCGCTCGACGACGGCGCAATATATAAGCATTTGCAGGGGAAATCTCCGAACGGAACGGACGTCGTCGGTATTTATCCGCTCACCGAAGATGAACATTGCTATTTTTTGGCGATGGACTTTGACGGCAGCAGTTGGGGAGACGATATCGTTGCCGTGCGCGCGGTATGCAAAAAACATGAGATTCCTTTTCTCGTCGAACGTTCCCGTTCCGGGCTTGGCGGTCACGTTTGGTTTTTCTTTAAGGAGAAAGTGCGTGCAGTCTTCGCGCGGAAATTCGGAACATTGCTTTTGAACGGCGCAATGCAGATGCGGCACAGTATCCGTTTTTCTGCATACGACAGATTGTTTCCCAACTGTGTTTGAGCAAAAACCGCAACGCGATGATCGTGGAAGACATCGTAAAGGCGGTCAATGCGGGTAGAATGCCCATCGTTCTGACGGAAAGAACAGAACATGCAAAACTTCTGACGGATGCCATCGAACACCGCGGAATAAAGACTTTTCTATTGATCGGGAAAGAGGCTGCAAAACTGAAACGGGAAAAGCTGGCGGCGATCGCTGCCGCAGGGCAAACGGAGCGTTTTGTCATCGTTGCCGTCGGGCGGTATGTGGGGGAAGGGTTTGATTTCGCGCGGCTGGATACGCTGTTTTTGGCGATGCCCATTTCGTGGAAAGGAAAACTCACGCAGTATGCGGGAAGGTTGCACCGCGATTATGTCGGCAAAAGGGAAGTCGTTATCTACGATTATGTAGATCTGAACGTTTCCATGCTGGAAAACATGTATCATAAACGCATTAAAGGTTATAAAGATATCGGCTATGAGATCCGCGTCGATGCCAAAACGGGCAAACGCAGCATGCTGTTCAATAAGACGGATTTCAAGCGGATTTTTAACGAGGATATCTCGTCGGCACACAAGGAAATTTTTATTGTCAGCCCGTCGCTTGTCGTCGGGCGCGTAACAAAATTTTTACGGGTTTATAGTACATTGCTGGATAAACCGAACGTAACGGTCGTGACACGGGCGACGGACGACGAAAAAACAATGCAGCAGCTCGAAAGATTAAAGCGGACGGGGATTGCAGTGCAAATACGCGAAGAATTGCATTTGCGGTGCGCGGTAATCGACGGCTCGCTCGTGTGGTACGGGAGCATCAGTCCGCTGGGATGTGCGGGCGATACGGACAGCAGTTTGCGGTTCGACAGCCGGGAGATTGCGGAGATGCTTGTTTCACAGTTAAAGCCAACCGGTTGAAAGTGGTTTAAGTTGCTTATTTCAGCCGAATGTAAATAATATTGTTTTTTTGCATATGTAACAGAACGATTAGGTTCAAGTGAGGATGAGACTTACTTGGACCTAAATTATTTGTCGTCCGTAATGAAAGTAAAATCTTTTGATCTATCCGAAATATATAATAATACAAAAATTCGTGTATGTGCCTATTGCAGAGTATCCACAGACAGTGATGCGCAATTGACGTCATTTGCATTGCAAAGAGAACATTATCAAAATTTAACGAATACGCATCCCAATTGGATATTGAAACATATTTATGCGGACGAGGGAATATCCGGGACGTCATTAAAAAAGAGAGATGAATTTAATAAAATGATAGCCGCATGCAGAGCGGGTGAATATGATTTGATTGTTACGAAATCGGTTTCGCGCTTTGCCAGGAATTTGGTCGATTGTGTGTCTTTGGCGAGAGAACTGAAAAATCAAAACCCTTGTGTCGGAATTTATTTTGAAACAGACGGATTGAATACTTTGATGGAGGATTCCGAATTAAGGCTTTCGATTTTGGCGTCGTTTGCGCAAGAAGAATCGATCAAAAAAAGCGAAAGCATGGTTTGGTCTTTGAAAGAGCGTTTTAAGAATAAAAAATTACTTACTCCCGAATTATGCGGTTATCGCCGGCCGCGGGATGCTGCCGGGAATTTTGTAAAAGGGGGCGTTCTTGAAACAGACGAAGCAGAGGCGGCGGTTGTAAAATTCATTTATAATTCTTTTTTAGCGGGTTGTTCCATGGAAAACATTGCCGCAACCTTACGAGAATGTGCAATGAAATTAAGGCTGCAAACGGAACAGTGCGAATGAATGAAGAAGATGACCGAATTGTGCCGGAAGATGAAGAACGAGAGACGGTTAATTTAGCAGGATATCAAGTTGCAAAGGCTGAATTTTTTGCCCATACGCGCGAACCGGCAATAACCGTGTGGGAAAATAAAATCAAGTTCAATATGGCGTGTCTCCGTAAATTTCCGGGGATAAAGTATATACAACTTTTAATTCACCCGGAAGAATTCCGGTTGATTGTACGGCCGAGTGAAGCGGGCGCACCCGATTCGCTGCGTTGGGCAAACGGAGGTGGGGAAAAAGAAATCAAAAATCGCGATATGATTTGCCAAATATTTGCGGCAAAACTGTTTGACTTGATGTCCTGGCAAAAGGGATATCGCTATAAAATGCTCGGTAAGCCGGCCGTCTACAAAAATGAAGCGCTGTATCTGTTTAAGCTGACAGATTTTGAACTGTTTGTAAACAGCGGAACGAGAAAACAGAGATCATGGCTGCCCGAGGATTGGCGCGAATGCTTCGGCGTTCCGTTTGAACGGCATGATGATTTATACAAAATAAATTTGGCGGAAGGCTATATTACGACAAATAAAATGGGAGGGTTACAATGAACGACGCATTGATCAACGAGATCGATCTGGACGGATACCAGATTGTCAGAAGCCAATATTTTCAAAAACAATCGGAGCCGGTACCTACTTTATTTCAGACGGCCATTGCTTTCGGACAGGGCGCTTTTCAGGCATTGAATAATTGCGAAGCAATTCATGTGCTGCTCAGCAATCGCGGCAGAAGTATTGTGATACGCCCGGTGACATCCAATACGCCCGATGCAGTTTTGTGGAAAAAACGCGCCGAGCCCAAATATACAAAGATTGAATGTCCGCAGCTAACGCGCAATATTTACGAGCGGTGGGGATTAGATAAAAATTGCCATTATCGGGCTTTCGGTAAAACGGTGCAGGCGGACAGAAAACTGCTGGTATTATTTGATTTTACCGATCCGGTCGTTTATGAAGGATTGAAAAGGGTATAGACGATGCAAAACAATATAACGAATGTTTCCTTTTATATGAGAAGCAATACTATCCGTATTTTTAAAAGTACGATACGGGCAATGGGAATGCCCAAATTCATAAGATTGCTCATTCATGAAACAGAGGGAACGATGATTATAGAACCTTATGACAAGATCACTTTTTCGTCGTTTCGAGTGCCGTTCCCGTTTAACGATGCCAAGGAGGGAGTGGATATTCACAGTAAGCGTTTTATCCAAATTGTTGCGGAACTTATGCGGTGGGATATGGAACGAACATATCGGGTTTCAGGTGAATTATATGGAAAGTTGAAAATTGTTAAATTCGATTTGGTGCAAGCCGTAAAAATATCGTAAAAATATTTATGGGCAGTCGATTAAGGCCAACTTAATATTAGGGCAAAATCTTTCGTTGTTTTCAATTGTCCCTTATATAATTTCAATTTCAATACAAAAACGCACGCAAAAACGCACGCGTGCGTTTTTATTGTTGACAAAATCGCACGCGTGCGTTATAATGTGTTTATGGAGGTATTTTATGGCAAATATCGGCTTTCGGGAGGATTTGATAAATGAATTTAAAAGCGACAGACATTATTTGCATGACGGTGAGGTCATTGATGCCGTGGTTGCTTTCGCAAACACAGACGGCGGTGACCTATATATAGGAGTGGAGGATGACGGAGAAATAACGGGGGTACAAAATGAGCATAAGGATGTTACCCGTCTTGCCGCATTTATTGCGAATAGGACGGTTCCCCCCGTATCGGTACGCGTTGAACTTATCGGCACGGATGTGCCTTACATCAGGATTTCCGTACCGAGGAAAACATCGATAGTCGCTTCGTCGAGCGGAAAGATTCAGCGCCGCAGATTGAAAGCTGATGGCACTCCTGAAAATGTAGCGATGTATCCTTATGAAATCGCTACAAGACTTTCCTCCCTCAGTTTATTGGATTATACGGCGCAGCCGGTTCCGGACGGCGAATATTCCGATTTAGATGCGGTAGAGAGAGAAAGATTGAGGAATATTATCCGTGCTTATATGGGGGATGCCGCACTGCTTGAATTGAGCGATGAGGAACTTGATAAATCTTTACAATTTGCAACGGTACAGAACAATCAGCTTGTACCTACTTTTTGTGGTATCCTTATGATCGGAAAGATCGAGGCGGTAAAAAAATATCTTCCGACGGCAGAAGCCGCGGTACAGGTGATTGTTGGAACGGATATTAAGGTCAATCAGTCGTTTACGCTTCCCGTCTTATCGGCGATTGAGAAGATAACAAATACTTTTCAGGCTTGGAATTCAAGCGAAGAGATGGAGATGGGGCTTTTTCGGATCACGATTCCCGATTATGATGAGAGAGCCTTTCGGGAAGCGTTAGTGAATGCGTTTTGCCATAGGGACTATTCTATGTTGGGGCGTGTACGCGTACAAATCGGCGACGAAGGCATGACAATCAGTAACCCCGGTGGGTTTGTCGAAGGAATCACTGTCGATAATTTATTAGACGCTGAACCACACGGGCGTAATCCTGCTCTGTCTGACGCCATGAAACGTATCGGGCTCGCGGAAAGGACGGGCAGGGGGATCGATCGAATCTATCAGGGGTCGTTAATGTATGGACGGATGTTACCCGATTATTCGCAGTCCACGGCTACAATGGTAAAATTATTTATTCCGAAAGGCCCTACGGATAAAGAGTTTATTAAAATGATTTCCGATGAACAGAAAAAACTTGGCCGCTCGCTTCCGATTTATTCGCTGTTGATATTAAACCTGTTAAAGCAACGCAATAGAATGACAAGCAGTGAAATTTCTTCGGAACTGAAGTTGGAAGACAGGCGAGTAAAGATTACTTTAGAATCGCTTGTCAATTCGGGAATTGTAGAGGCGAGCGGAAGCGGTCGCGGAAAAAACTATATGTTGAGTTCTGAATATTATCATAGGACGGGCAACGCAATCGCATATGTTCGGCAAAAGGGGATTGCGTCTATTCGTTATGACGAACTTGTAATGCAATTGGCAGACGCTAACGGCACGGTATGCCGTGCGGAAGTGAGTGATTTGCTGCATATTACGGCTCCACAAGCATATCGGGTGTTAAAACATCTTGTTGAAGCGGGGAAATTAACTCCCGTCGGGCAGGGAGCAGGGGCCAAATACATTCCAAAGAAACAAGTATAGATTTTCTTTACGGACAAATTGTGGGGTAATTGTGGGGAAGACTGTGGGGTAAACGTATAAAAATTTGCATAAATATAAAAAATGAGCCATAAACAGGCTTAAAATCAAATATTTATGCAAAGTATGAATAAAACTGTCTTCCTCTGACTCCGTCATTCGTTGCTGACGCGATTGCGCCTACGGCGAGCAATCGCTATTCCGTTCCTTACGAATCCAGCTACCCCAGCCAGAACGGTAGAAATTGTCAAAAAATGGTAATTTCTACCGTTTTTCTTTCTATTACAGGCTGTAAGTCTGTTGAATTTGTTCAGTTTGTTGAGCGAGTTTACTCTGTTTGGGACTGCTTTTGGGACTGATTTGGGACTGTTTCCGCTTGCTTACAGCGCATAATCGAACTTCTGCGTTTCGGCAAGTTGATACTTTTCCGAAAAATCCGTATAAACATCATGGTCGCGGAATCCCGGAATATTGTCGTGTTCTTCGATTATTTTCCCTTTTCCACAAGGGCATTCATATTCATAATGCTCGGTATCTCCGCTGCCCGCGCCATAGCCGCTATGCTCTTCTTGGCTTTCATATATCAATTTTGTTCTCATAACTTCCTCCTTAATCCATTGGCTTTATCATACTTTCGATAAAGTCGATTTCTTCTTGCGAAAGATCGTATTTTTGATATAGTTCTTCATCTGTCCACGGTTTTGAAAAGTCTTGCATAGGGACAAAGCAAAAGCTATCTTTTGTAATATGTATCGAAGTCAATGCTTGAAGCAAAAGGAAACGGAAGAATTTAGTAGAAATATAGCTAATTAAATTTTGAGCTTGCTCTTTGTTATCATATACACCCAAAATTAAATATGTTTCGGTACAAATCTCGTTTGGCTGCAAAATTTGTAGTGAAGAAATTACTTGATAATTTCCTTCGCTCGTAGGCTTATTGCCGCCTGACATCGCATATGTGATAATAATTTTATATCTGTCAAGTATATTTTCTTTGTCTGATATTTTTTTCTTTTGAAAAAATCCTTTTCCATTACTTGACAATAAAACGACATCATTTATCAATGTTTTATTTTCTGTTCCGCGTTCATAACTACGAACGGCAAAGTAGCTATATGCTTTAACCTGTTGACTAAAAGACAGTTGATTGTTAATTTTTAGTTTTTCTATAATATTAATTGCGATATTATTTCTGACTAAAATATTAAATTCACCCAAATATCTAGTAGCTATTGTTTCCGTTTGTTGTGTCTTATTTATTACTTTACATTCACCTTTATAATCTCTTTCCCAAAGGAAATAGCATACGCCGCCAGCTATTGTAACCCCGGGGAAACAGTCTGCGGAATTTGCATAGTCTACAAGATTAGAAATTTGATTACAGTTCAGCATTAAATACCTAAATTCGTCAATACCTTTGCCTTTCCCGTTTGTATACCAACGGGCAGGGATAATCATAGATAAGTAACGAGGTTGAAGTTTCATTGCTTGCATTACAAACAAGTGATAAATTGATTTCGCACTTGCTTGCGCACCGCCGTCGCTCAACTGATAGGGCGGGTTGCCGATGATCACATCAAATTTCATATCGAAAAGTTTCTCCGGGGTTATCGTGTGAATAAATTCGTAAGCGTGCGTCTCTAACGCTTCGCCGCGGTCGTATTCCTTCTGGCTTGCGCCGCAATAGATACATCTGCCGTCTTTCCATGTATGCGGAATACGCTTATAGCGGATATTCCCTTCGGCAGTATCGAAATGGCTTACCGAAAATTCGCTGTTCGGGTACTTACTGCAATAAACGCCGCGCCGCGATAGCAGGCTCGTGAGTTCCGTAATGGCGATGCCGAACAGTTGCTTATGAAAAATGTGGTCGATACGTTCCTGCAAATCGGGGAATTGCGGCTCTAAACCCTTAATGAGCCGCTTTGCGATTTCCCGCAAAAATACACCCGTCTTACAGGCAGGGTCTAAAAACTTCGTATCGGGATTTTGGAACAGTTCCTGCGGCAGCATATCCAACATCTGATTGACGATTTCGGGCGGCGTAAACACTTCGTCGTTGGAAAGATTGGCAAGACAGGATAGCACGTCGGGGTTATATACTTTATTAAACAGACTTTCAGCCATTTTCCTGCACCCTCCTGTAGTGAGAAATATACCGCTTCAAAAATTTACCTTCACCGCTCGGTTCGGCGTTAAATAATGATTGCTGTTTTGCGCTGTGCTTTTCGTCATCCTGCCTTTACTTCCCGTTCCGCCGTGAATACTTCCTCGTGGTCGCGTATCCGCTCTTTTGATTTGGTTTGTTTTTTCACTGTTTCTTTCTTCATATGTATCTTTCTATCGTAAATGCGATATTATTATATCGTAAATACGATAAAAAGTCAACGTGTCTGCGAAGTATATACAGCGCAAAATCGTAGTAAAATTATACTGCGAGGTGCTTATGAATGTAGTAGAAAAAATACGAAAATTACAGTGGGAACGTAATTGGACGGACTATAAATTAGCAAAAGAGGCGGGATTGTCGCAATCTTCGCTTGCTACGTTATACGCGCGCAACACTCCGCCAAAAATAGAAACATTACAATGTATTTGCAATGCGTTTGGGATAACATTGTCGCAATTCTTTTTGGAAGATGAAAAGGTCGAAATATTGAGCGAAAACGAAAAAGAGATGCTGCAATGCTTTCGCAAACTCTCTCTGAAACAGCAAAAGGCTCTCATTGATGTTTTTTCAGAATAAAATGCAAACGAACCTCGACTTTATTTTGTATAAAAAAATTTTATAAAGAAAGAAAAGGCCTTTCCGCAAAAACAATTGCGGAAAGGCTTACTGTTGCAATTATTAAAATTTCAACACGGGGAAGAGAGATGGAAAAATCGGCAGAAGAAGTTTTGAAGTATTTGATCGGCCATATCGAACTGTGCCTGGATGAGTTATATGGGGCAGAAGAAAATGATTTTATTTACGGAGAAAAAACGGCGTATGCGGAATGTTTGGAAATCATTCAAACATGGAGCAAAGCAAAATCTTTCGGCTTAGATTATAACATCGAAGAAAAATATCCCTTATAAGTGCGCTATTTGGCATTGTTATGAAATTGAAAACTTTTTCGATAAAACAGGAAAGTTTTCAATTTAATATTGACTTCGCGTTTATTATATGTTATACTGCTAAAAAAGGAGTATTGTATGGATTTAATTAAACGAAATGACTATGTTAAGTGGCTAAATAGTTATAAAGATAAGCAGGTAATCAAAGTCGTAACAGGGCTTCGCCGAGTGGGAAAATCTAAAATATTTGAACTCTATATTGACGAACTTAAAACAAATGGTGTATCTGCCGATCAAATTATTCTTATCAACTTTGAAGAAATGGAGAATGTGCCGTTAAGAGAGAAGACGGCTCTGTATCAGTACATTATTTCAAAAGCACAACCTAATAAAATGCTTTATGTATTTCTCGATGAAATACAGGTAGTCCACGAATTCGAAGAAGTCGTCGATAGCTTATTCGTGAAGCCGAATATTGACGTATATATTACAGGGTCTAATGCAAAGTTTCTTTCGTCGGAAATAGCAACTGTGCTTACAGGGCGCTATGTCGAAATTAATGTACTTCCGCTTTCTTTCAAAGAATACAGTGAGCATTATAAATTTACGGGAAAAGATAGGCGCGCGCTTTTTATGGATTATATCACCTACGGGGCGATGCCCGGCATGACTATGTTTGATTTAGGGTCTTCTGAACAGCGCGAATATATTGAAGGTGTGTATAAAACAATTCTTGAAAAAGACGTATTAAAGAGGAATTCAAAAGCGGGCAAGCAACTTGTGGAACATATTTTGAGTTATCTTATATATAATATCGGTTGCTTGACAACAGTAAAACGTATTACCGACTATATTAATTCAAACACAACAAAGGTTGCCTATAATACGGTTGATAGTTATTTTGATACATTGCAAGATTGTTATTTTATTTATAAGGCAGACCGCTACGACGTTGTTGGCAAGGAATATCTGAAACTGATCAATAAATACTATGTGACCGATTTTGGATTCAAGTATTATATTCTGAACAATAAAACGGTGGAAATACCGCAAATTCTTGAAAACCTGATTTTCATTGAACTGAAACGGAGAAGATTTAAAGTTGCAACAGGTAAAGTTGACGACAAAGAAGTTGATTTTATCGTAAAAGATACAAACGACCAAATTAAATACGTTCAAGTTGCTGTTACCGTTATGGAGGAAGAAAAGTTAAAGCAGGAACTTCGTCCCTTTAAGGAGATTAAAGATAATTATCCTAAGTATATTATTACTCTTGATGATTACTTTGTCCCAGACCACGACGGAGTAAAGACAATTAATGCAATAGATTTTTTGTTGGGCGGAGAAATTTGAAAGTTATCATAAATCGAGAAGGTTATATATGGCAGAAATATTAACAGGTGTAAATGGAACGATTATTAAATGGGCGCGCGAACGTTACAATATGTCAACAGTAGAGGCTGCTCATGCCATTGGCATAGATATACAGCGTTATGAAAAATGGGAAAATAATGAAGACTTTCCCACATATGCTATGCTCAAGAAAATTAGTAATGTTTTCCAAAAACCAAGTGCGTTATTCTTTTTTCCTGCTCCGCCTGATTTGCCTGAAATTAACGGAGAATTACGTACCTTACCAAACAGCGTAACCTCTTCCTTCAGTAAACAAATTATACAACAATTTGAAAAGGCAAAAGCGTATCAGCTTAATTTGCAAGAACTATATGGTACTCGTTATTGTATTTTACAGGAAAAAGCAACATTTCCTTCTGATATTACCAATTTATCTAAATATATTAGAAGTCGATTAGCTTTTCCAATTAAGGCGCAAAAACAGCGGAGAAACGATAAGATTGTATTCGAATATTTTCGTGAAAAATTTTATGCACAAGGTATATACGTATTTAAAGATGCTTTTGGGGATAATTCTGTATCGGGGTTATGTGTATATGATGTAAACTTTCCTGTAATAATTATAAATAACGCAATGTCTTTTTCCAGACAAAGTTTTACTTTGTTTCATGAACTTTATCATCTTTTATCTAATACAGGCGGTGCAGAAATTATAAGAGATGATTTTTATAGTTACTTAAATGAAACTCAAGCAGTAACAGAGAAAGACTGTGATACCTTTGCAAATGAATTTTTAATTCCAACAGATGATTTTCTGTTAGAAACTAAGGATAAAGTATTGTCCGATACATTAATAGCAGAGTTATCAACAACATATTCTGTCAGTAAAGAAGCAATAATGTATAAGCTTTATTCGTTAAAGCGTATTACTTCTGATGACTATAACGCGTTGAAAGAAGTGTTCTATGGTGACGCTATTCGAACAAAGCGTACTAAATCCGATGAAAAAAGTAGCGGCGGAAACTATTATTTTACCAAACTTGCATACTTAGGAAATCAATATACAGGTGCTGTTTTCAATCAATATTTTTCCGGCAAGATCGATTCCTATCGTGCCGGAGAGATGTTAAATAGTAAAGTAGATCATCTCCCTAAATTAGAGGCTGCGTTTTTTAGGGGGATAAAATAATGATTTACATATTAGATGCTTGTGTTTTAAGAGAATTACTGAACCATTTAAATTCTCGAAATATGCTATACTTTTCTGTAGAAAGTTAACCGAGGATAAGTTTTTAAGTATGGTTTGGAAAATCTAAATTTCCAAAATGGCGCAGGGCGCCTGTTTTTCAGGTGCTGGGTTGCGTATAGCGAACTTAATAATTTGAAAAGCAGGGGCGCAAAATACAGCGTCCCGTCTTTAAGCAGGTATGTTCGCATACGCGAACATAAAATTTTAAAGACAAGTTCGCATTTGTAAACCAAATACATATTGGGAAATGGCATGCCATTTCCCATAGCCGTTAGGCTATGGGAATAATCTTTATAACATAATTGTTTTATGGAGGGAGCAACGAATGTCATCAGCGAAAATGAAAAAAATAATTCTATTATTTGGTATCATATGCCTATTGTGTTCTGTTTTGAGCTTATCGGCATGCGGTTCCTCAAACCAGGATAACCTTTATAAGTTAAATTTTTCGGAATTGAATATGAAAGTCGGTGAGAGCGAGCGTCTCGAACTTTCGGGAAACGGTGTCATCATCTTGGAAGGGGTGGAATGGAGTTCCTCTGTTGAATCTGTAGCAACGGTGGAGAACGGCCGCGTGCAAGCGGTCGGTGCGGGGGAAGCGGCGATCACCGCTTCCTATAACGGGGCTGCCTATACTTGCAGTGTTACCGTTGAGGAAGTTCAGACGATAACGCTCAGCGATACGGAATTATTTCTTGTAGAGAATGATGTGGAAACCATCTCTCTTTTGCGCGGGAACACTGTATTGACCGAAAATGTGTCGTGGGCGTCGTCTGATCCCGCCGTTGCAACCGTGGCAGAAGGCACGATAGAGTGCCTTTCTCCGGGAGAAACTATGATTACAGCCGAATATGAGGGGAAAACATACGAATGTGATTTGACGGTATGCGCGTCTCCTGCGGGTGCCTATTATGCCGACATTATTGTTACTGAAATGGAGGATGCGTATTTTGAGTTTGATCTGGCGATCAATGCGGACAAAACGTATAGGTATTATCGCAGGGAAAGCTCGGAAATGGAAGCGGGCCTAGTCAACAGCGGCACTTGGAAATTTGAGGATAAGAATAGGATCGTATTTACCTTTTCGGGCGGAGAGATGCGCATGCGCGTCGGAACAAACGGAGCATTGATCTCCGTCGGAGAACTGCCCACCGGTGGAATGGATGCGGAACTTACTTTTAATAAGGTAAACGATTAGATTGCGGGAGGCAAATAGATGAACGAGTACAACGATGTCTTAAAAAAATATCGAAAGAGTCTTGCGAAAGAGGGATTTATAAAATCCCTTATCTGGGGCTGCATTATCGGGTTTTCAGCGATGACTGTGCTCGCCGTGTTGTTTTATTGCATCGGCGCGTCTACGGTATGGCTTGCGCCTGTAATAGGCGCAGTGCTCGTGATTGCGGGAACGGTCGTGTTTTATTATGGTAAATACCGCCCGACGCTGAAACAGGTTGCAGAGCGCACCGATATGCTCGGATTGAAAGAGCGCGTCATCACAATGGTGGAGATGGAGGGAGATACTTCCTATATGGCGGTGCGACAGCGGGAAGATACCGCCATTCAGTTGCAAAAATTCAGCAACAGAAAACTGAAATTGCAAATAATGATTGTTCCGCTTATCATTGCCTGTTTGCTTGCTTTGCTCGGCATTTCCAGCACAACGGTATCAGCAATGAGTGCGAGCGGTGATGTCCCCGGGATTGATGAACTCCTTCCGGATTCTCCCGAAGAAGTGTCTTTGGTAGAGGTGATGTATATGGAGGAAGGTGGCGGTCACATAGAGGGCGAGCCGGTTCAAATTGTGTCAGCGGGCGGCGACTGTACGGAAGTAGTTGCCGTCGCAGACGACGGGTATGTGTTTGACATTTGGTCGGATGGCGTTACTACGCCCGAACGGACGGATAAAAACGTCGTTCAGTCGATGACGGTATTCGCCCTGTTTGTGGAGTTGGAAGACGAGGCGTCAAGTGGCGAAATGGAAGACAACATGGATATTGGCAGCGGATCGATCGACGCGGACGGACAAATGCCGGAGGGCGGCGGTGCAGGCGGCAAATACGAAGAATACAATCAGGTCATCGACGGTGAAACCTATTACAGGGATGTGTATCAGGAATATTACGAGCAAGCGATGCAAATTTTGAGCGAAGGCGGCGTCGTGCCCGAATATATCCGAATCATTATACAGAACTATTTTGACGCAATTCAATAATCAGGAGAAACAAGAATGGCTACGGAACAGAACATCATTAATTTCAGCAACCAGACGAAAAAGATTTTCGAGCAGATCGCGCGCGATGTGATCGGGCAAAAGGAAGTAGTGCGCGGAGCGGTCATTGCGATGATTGCGGGCGGCAACGTACTTTTGGAAGGCGTGCCGGGCGTCGGCAAAACGCGCCTCGTCCGTACTTTGGGGAGAGTATTTGATCTGCCTTTTTCGCGGATACAGTTTACTCCCGACTTGATGCCCGCCGACGTTACCGGCACGAATATCATCGTAAAGGACGAAAAGGGCAATTCGGCTTTTCAGTTTGAGAAAGGGCCTATATTCAGCAATATTGTGCTTGCGGACGAAATCAACCGCGCTACTCCCAAAACGCAGTCGGCCCTATTGGAGGCGATGCAGGAGCATACCGTAACGGTAATGGGGGAATCGCATAAACTCAATGAACCCTTCTTTGTCCTTGCCACGCAGAATCCCATTGAGCAGGACGGTACTTACCCGCTCCCCGAAGCGCAGATGGATCGTTTTATGTTCAAAATCATTGTAAAAGATCCGAGCCTTGCCGAAATGAAGGACATCGTGAAGCTCACGCAAAAGACGATGGCGGAGGTCGCTGATCCCGTTTGCAGCGCGGAGGAGCTTTTGGAAATGCGGAAAACGGCAAACGAGATTTTGGTTGCGGACGAGGTTTTAGACTATGCGATGCGCGTATGCCTCGCTACCCATCCGGACGGCGAGTGCGCCGCGCAAATCGCAAAGACTTACATACAGGTTGGTGCAAGCCCGCGTTCGGGGCAGGCGCTCATTTCGGCAGCAAAAGTAAATGCGCTGATGGAGGGGCGATTTAATGTTGCATATGAGGACATCGATGCGCTCGCTTATCCCGTACTGCGTCACCGCATTAAACTCAACTTTGAGGCACTTGCAGACAGAGTTTCGCCCGATGATATTATAACGAAGATAATCGAGGAACAACACGGAAAGCGGGGAAAAGGGAAAAATAAATGAGCAACCCCTATATTGACAGTGCATTTTTCAGTCGGTTGGAAACGCAATCTCTTCGTTTGCGCAATGACTTGATCGGATTTTTCGGCGGAAAGCACCAGACGAACGGATATGGGCAGACTGTTGAATTTGCTGACTATCGCGAATACATGCTGGGCGACGATATCCGCAGGATCGACTGGAATTTGTACAGCCGTTTTGAAAAGTATTATATTCGCCTGTTTACAGACGAGCGCCAAGTGGCAGTAAATATCTATATTGATTGTTCCGCCTCAATGGGGAGGGAGCTGCCGCAAAAGGGGCAATACGCCGTTGCGCTCGGAGCGGGACTCGGCTTCTTGGCGGTGCAAAGTATGGATAAGGTTTCATTTAAGCCTGTCCATGAAAAGCAGGCGGACGATTCGGGCGGAACGATTGTCGGAAAAAGCGCATTTTTCCGAGAGATCCGCCGATTGGAAAATATAAAATTTCAGGGCGATTGCTATCTGTCCGAGGCGATCGTCGGTTCAGCGAAGAACGGCTCCCGCGATGGGCTGACCATAATTATTTCCGATTTTCTGACGGATAACGATTGGAAGCGTGCGGTCGATTTTCTCAGGTACAAAGGGCGACAGGTTATGCTTGTGCAGGTGCTGGCTCGCGAAGAGGTATCCCCGGGATATACCGGGCGGGTCAATTTGATCGATTCCGAGGCTTTGGATATCGAGGACTCCAGAAATATGAAGATGAAAATTGACAGCGGGCATTATAAAGCGTATGCCGAAGCATTGGATGCCATTAAGGAAAATATCCGCGCATATTGTGCGAGTCGCGGAGCGGATTTTGTGTCTGTCTGCTCGGATACATCCGTTGAGAAAGCCATTTTCCGGGAGTTGATGAAAATAGGTATATTGGAATGAGATTATTATTGCCGTTAGGTTTATTAGCGCTGTTAGGGCTGTTGGTTTTGCTCATCATTTATCTCATTAAGCCGAGCTATCAGAATAAATCAATACCCTCTACATACATTTGGCGCGAAAGCCTGAAATATAGAAAAAAGCAGAAAACAGACAGCATCTTCCGCAATTTGCTTATTATATTGTGCCAAATACTGATTATCGTTTTGGCCGCGTTTATTCTCTCGATGCCGCTGGTACAGATTTATTCGGCGGACGATCTCGACCAGAATATTCTGGTCATCGACGGCTCCGCCAATATGCGGGCGGCGAGCGATGGTTCAACCCGCTTTGAAAGGGCTGTTTCACAGGCTCGTGATTTTGCAGAAGAATCGATTGGACGCAACGTACCTGTCAGCATTATTTTGGCGGGAGAGCAGGCATCATATATCGTTACAGAGGAATCTTCCCTTGAGATGGTTGAAGAAGGTCTCTCGTCGGCTCAATGTTCTTTTGCTACGGGCGATATCGAAGGCGCGATGCGGCTTGCTGATGCGCTGACGGAAAAATCGAATGCGCAGGTCTATTACTATACGGGAACGGAATACAGAAACGCGGGGGACATAAACGTCATCGATGTGTCGTCCGAAAACGATTGGAACGCCTGCGTGCTCGACGTGCGGGCCGAATCGGTCGATAATTATTACACTTTTTATGTAGATGTTGCTGTGTACGGCAGCAGCAAATATCTTGACATTTCACTTGCGGTGAACGGAATGAACGATGGAGAGGAAACGGTTACGGCACAGAGCCGCACGAATTGTGCCGACGGAGAGACGGTAACGGTCAAATTTTCTGATCTCGGCGTTTACAGCTTTGAGGATGCAGAGGTCTCCATCCGTGTGGATGACGGTACAGTAGATAGTTTTGAAAACGACGATACGTTTTATCTCTATGGGGGTACAAAAGAAACCATCCGCATCCAATATGCAAGCTCATTGCAAAATAATTTTTTTACAGGCGCATTGCTGGTTTTACAGAGCATTTATGCCGATCGGTGGGATATTGAATTGTCTATGCCTACCGATTCGGAAGATTTTGCGACATCGGGCTACGATTTTTATATCTTCGAGCATTCCATGCCGTCCGTATTGCCGACAGACGGAGTTGTGTTTTTGGTCAATCCGAGCACCGTTCCGCGGGGACTGGATTTATCGCTCGGCGGAAACGTGAGCGGGGATTTTACAATGACGGGCGGCGTTGTAAATCCAATCATGAATTATATCGACGCAACGGCGATCACCGCGACGACCTATCGTCCGATCATGTCGGCGGAAGGGTTTGAGACGCTGATGTATTGTGAGGGCGACGGCGTCTTTGTGGTCAGGAACGACGCTGAGATGAAAGTTGCGGTTCTTACTTTGAATCTGAACACGTCAAACCTTGCCATGCTGTATCAGTTCCCCACGATGATCGTCAATATGTTCGATTATTTTATCCCGCAAACCATTCAAGACAATGTATTTGATGTCGGTGAGGCAATCACGATACAGGCGCGGGGAACGGATGTGAAAGTTGTCGGCGGGCAGAGCGAAACGGCAGTACAGGTTCCCGCAACAGTTTCCATGAGCGCTCCCGGCAGTTATACGGTTACACAGATGTTGGCAACGGGCAGGCGTGTGGAAACGGATTTCTATGTAAAAATAGCTTCCTCTGAAAGTAATTTGAACCGCATAGAGGATGCAATCCCGGGCGCGGATTCAATTGAAAAGCCGAAGGATATTGAGTCGGATATCTATCTTTGGCTGGCAGTCGCTTTGTTTGCAGTCATATTTTTGGAACGCTTTTTGCAGGCGAGGGAAAAGATTTAACGGAGAGCAAAATGTCAGATTTCAGCATAACTTTTACAAATCCATGGCTTTTGTTTTTAATAATACCGGGGCTTGCTCTCGTTTTGTTTGCGTTTTTCCGCGTATCAAAGCAATTCCGTTATACCCGCAACCGCGTCATTTCTCTTTCGCTGGGCGTCGTCATGGTCGTTTTGTGCGCATTCATGGCCGCGGGCATCGGGTTCAGCTATTATGTTGCAAACGATACGAACGAAGTGCTTTTGCTCGTTGACGCGTCGTACAGCAATCAGGATAATCAAGACAAAAAGGATGATTTTATACAGTCGGTCATCGAAGAAAATGCCGACACGGCGAAACTCGGCATCGTAACATTCGGCTACGATCAGGTGTATGCCGTGCCTTTCAGCGACGGCGCGGAAGGTATTATGGAAGCCTATCGCAATGCTCCGTCTCCCGACGACAGCGCCACCGACCTTGCTGCCGCGCTTACCTATGCGCAAAGTCTGTTCACGCATCCCGAATCGGCAAAAATCATCGTTTTGACGGACGGCATCGAAACGGACGGGGACGCGATGAGCACAGTCGCATCGCTGGCGCTTGCGGGTATCCGCGTCGATTTCGTCGATTACTCCGAGCCGCAGAGCGGGGACGAGGTGCAGATTTCGGGCATCGGTTTGCCGGAGGGAACCATTCAAACGGGAACAAACAATCAGTTGGAACTTTCCGTGCAGACCTCGGAGAGCATGGATGCGCGTATCACCCTGTACGACAACGGTGAACAGGTACTTTCTGAATACGCAGAACTTTCGGATGGAACAAACACGCTGTATTTTACTTACGCATTTGAAACTGCTGGTTTGCATGAACTTCGGTTCGAGATAGAGGGCGTAAGCGACACGCTTGCGCAGAACAATACCTATTATTCGTATGTCAATATCGACGTCGTGGATAATGTTCTGATAATACAGCACGATAGCGAAGGGGAGCAGTTGCGGCAGCTTTTTTCGGATGATTTCAACGTAACAGTCAAAAAAATCAGCGAAGCCCCCGCAACACTGAACGAGCTGCGGGAGTATGATCAGGTCATTTTGGCGAATATCGCCAATGCGGATATGCCCGAAGGGTTTATCAATATTTTGAATAGTTACGTCTATGACGCTGGCGGTAGTCTTTTGACAGTTGGCGGCACGAGAGAGGAAAACGGGGAAACAATCGCCAATGTGTATAACCGCGAGGATATGGAGGGTACATTGTATCAGGATATGCTGCCCGTGCTCGCGGAGGATTATACGCCGCCTGTTGCTGTCTTGTTGGTTATTGACGTTTCGGGAAGTATGGAAGGAACGGGCTCCAGCGGAATGAAGTTGATCAAAGAGGCGCAGGAAAGCGCGAAAGCCAGCCTCGAAGCGTTGGACGACCGCGACTATATCGGCATCGTAACGTTCAGCGAGGATGCGACGCTGGTGCTGGAACCGACGCCCGTTGCGGAAAAACGTAAAATCGAAACGGCGATCGATAAAATCGTGTCAAAAATGCAGGGTACGCTCTATACGCACGCGTTAGATACCGCGGGTCTTGCGCTGAAAGCAGTCGAGGGAGTAAACAAAAAACACATCATATTTATCAGTGACGGAAATCCGAACGACAGCGATACCCGCTATTTGGATGTGACGAAAGCCAATTTGGAGGCGGGGATCACGACTTCATGTATTTCATTTATGGGGGAAGTCGGGGTGATGAAAAGCATTTCGGATGCGGGCGGCGGAAATAATTACACGGCGGGCAGCGGGCAGGCTCTGACGGCGGCCATTCAGGAAGATTTGCGCAATCCGATGATACGGGAATTTGAGTATGTGACCTTTCAGCCGCAGTTCGGTGACTATTCTTCCATTTTGAGCGGAATCAATGAAGCAGATATTCCTACGCTCGACGGATTTTACGGCGTAAGACTGAAAAACGACGCGCAGGGCATCCTGATCGGCGACTACGGGCAGCCCATCTATGCGCAGTGGGATTACGGGAACGGAAAAGTCGGCAGTTTCATGTGCGACCTCAACAACGTTTGGTCGGCGGATTTTCTGGGCAACGCGACGGGGCAACAGCTCTTATACAATATTGTCAGCGGCTTGTTTCCGCAGGAGAGCGTCGCCGTCGATGAGATTGAACTGACGGTGGGCCGGGAGAATTATACGGTCAGTACAAATATTTATACGTCGATTGCCGAAGGGGAAAGCATCCGCGTTCTTGTCAGCAAAGTCGAAAACAACGGATTAAAAACCTTGGTTCATACCATTGAGGTCGAGAATTTCAACGGCAACCAGGCGGTGGATTTTGATATCATGCAGGGCGGCATATACGAGATCGAAGTGCAAAAGCTCGGCGCGGACGGCACAATTCTCGCAAGCAACAGCGTTTACCAGGAATTTTCGTATTCTTTGGAGTATGACCCGTTTTTGGCAGACAACGATAATGCGGCGCACATAGCAGAACTCGCCGCGGCGGGCGGCGGAAGCGTCATTCAGGATGCGGTTGCCGCATTTGACGGGTTGGTCACTTCCTTTTTCCGCTCGTATGATCCGCGCGGCGCGCTTGCTGTAATTGTCATTGTCGCATTGCTGCTCGATGTGGCGGTGCGCAAGTTCAAATTCAAGTGGCCGCACGAACTCATCCGCGAGAGAAAGAAGAAAAAGCGGGAAAACGGCGGTGCGTAACTTTGCCGAAGAAAGGAGCTGATATGATGAAAAAAAGTTTGGTTTGCCTGTTGAGCGCTTTGATTTTCGTGCTTGCGTTCGCCGGCTGTTCCGCGGCTTTGCCCGCGCCGCAGAATCTGCGCCTCGATACCCTGAACAATGTTTTGTCTTGGGATGAAGTCGATGGAGCGCAGAACTATATTGTCAATGCCGGCGATAATAATTTTTCTGTTCAGTCGAATAGATTTCCTTTGGACAATTTAAGCGCGGGAGAAAACGCCATAAAAGTCAAGGCGGTCGCGGCGGGCGGAAAGGAATCGGCGTGGTCGGATGTTTTTACCTATACGAAAGAGGAAAATTCTTTGCTTGAATTGCAGCTGATCAAGGCGAATACCGAATATCAAGTCGTTGGGGCGGGGCTCGCGAGCGGAGAGGTCGTCATAGAGGATTCCTACAAAGGCCTGCCGATAACCTCGATTGCTGACGACGCTTTTGCAAATAACGGAACGATAACGAAAATCACAATGGGCGCGAATATCCGCGAGATCGGGGAAAACGCGTTCAAAAACTGTTCCGCGTTGGAAAGTGTGGAATTTTCTGAAAACTTAGAAACGATTGGATCATATGCCTTTCAGGGCTGTACGTCGCTTTTGTCGGTCGAACTGCCCGATACAGTCACGGAAATCGGAGCGTATGCGTTCTCCTATTGCTCTTCCATACAGAGCGTGAAACTGTCGGAAAATTTGCAGTCGCTGGAAAACAGCGTATTTGCGGATTGCAGGGATTTGGAAAGCGTAACGATTCCGGATAGCGTAAAATCGGTGGGCGAGTTGGCCTTTTCGGGGAATGAGAGTTTGCAAGCGCTCGAACTTGGCGGCGGCGTTGAAAGTATCGGCGCAAATGCTTTTTACGGCTGCGAGTCGCTTACAGAACTTTCTGTGCCCGGAACCGTTCAATCGATTGGCGATATGGCATTTATGGACTGTAGAACTCTTGCAAAGGTAACGCTTGCCGAGGGGCTGAAAACGCTCGGGAAGCAGAGCTTTTACGGCTGTGAAAATTTAGCGGACGTCCTTCTTCCGTCCACGGTGCGCTCGATCGGGCAATTTGCCTTTGACAAAACCGGGATACAGGGGCAGGCGGACGGGTTGATCTATATCGGGGAATGGCTTGTCGGAAACACAAATATAGAATTGACGGAAATCAATGTAAAGAGCGGAACGGTCGGCATTGCGGACAGCGCCGTACAGCAGCTGACGCAGCTGCGCACGCTTTCCTTCCCCGATTCGCTGCACTACATCGGAGACGGCAATTTTATAAATTCAAAGAACCTCACGTCCGTGCAATGGGGAAATGCTCTGTCCGAAATCGGCGAAAACGCCTTCTCGCTGTGCAGCGGATTGAACGTGCAGTCGCTGCCGGAAAGTTTGGAGCGCATCGGATACGGAGCGTTTACGGATACAATCAACTGGGTAGCTGCCGAAGGCGTGGTAACTGCCGGTAACTGGGTACTCGGTACAAAAGACAGCGAGGCATCCGACTTGCAGATCGCGGACGGAACGGTCGGCATTGCCGATTATGCTTTTACGGGGAATTCAGCCGTTGCGGAAGTGTCTTTGCCGGATACGTTGCGTTTTATAGGGGAAGGGGCGTTCAGCGAATGCGAAAACCTATATCGTGTGGACATTCCGGGCGGCGTTACGGAAATCGCGGCATATACCTTTTATAATTGCGGCGCCCTGTCGCAAATCCGTCTGCCCGATAGCATTACAAAGATCGGAAGATCTGCTTTTTATCAGGCGAGTGGGTTGGAAAATATTGACTTGCCTGGCGGATTGCAGGTCATAGAGGCATACGCGTTCTATGGCTCGTCGTTAAAAACTTTGAAGTGTCCGCCGGCATTGCAAAAAATAGGCGATTGTACGTTTTACAGGAACGAATCTTTGCAGAATATAACTCTGAACGAAGGATTGCTCGCTATCGGCGACCATGCTTTTTACCGTGCGATCAGCCTGACGAGTATCGCGATTCCCGACAGCGTTCAGACGATCGGCGCTCGGGCCTTTTACAGCGCTGTTTCCGCGGAAAAAATAGAGATCGGCAGCGGCGTGCAAACGATCGGGGATTAGCTTTTTACAGGTGTTCGGCGGCGGTGAGCCTGACGTTCGGAGAGAATGTGCAAACAATCGGCGATTACGCGTTCACTCATTGCTCTGCGCTGCAAACTTTAAAATTGCCTAAAAATATAGAGAGCATCGGCAGATATGCGTTCGTCGGATGTTCTGCGCTTACGTCGGTGTGTCTGCCCGAAAATTTGAAAACGGTGGGGGATTTTGCGTTCGCATCCCTCAGCAACGTTACGTTCTATACCTCCGCGGCAAAAGAGGAAAGCGGTTGGGGTGCCGTTTGGAACGCATCATACCGCCCCGTTTTCTGGGATTGTGAATTTTCCTCCGACGGGTATCTCGTCAGCTATACAAAGGGAGAGGAAACATCGAGCAATTTCAATACGGCAACAAAGTTTTCCGCGCCGCTTCGGGAAGGATATACTTTCCTCGGTTGGGCTACGAAGCGAAATTCGCAGGAAGTCGTCTATACGCTGGAACAGACAGGAGAAGTGCCGGACGGAACGGCGCTGTACGCTGTATGGGCGCCGGCCGCTGAAAGTTGACGAAACAAGGAAAAACCTTTTTCTATATAAAAAATAATTGCATAAGGAGTTTTTTATGGCAAAAAATAAATTGCTGACGATTGCATTGTTTGCATTCGCAATGGCGGCGGCAACGCTGGGTTTTGCAGCCTGCGCGCCGGAAGAGGAACAAAAACAGGCTGGCGAGGAGGTCGGCGAATATTACGCCGAAGTTTCCGAAACGGAAGAATACCTCCTTACACTCAAAGACGACGGCAGCGCAAGCCTTTCCATCGGGGAGGAATTGTCGGGCACCTATGAATTGGAGGGTAGCGCGCTGACTCTTACCTTTCCGCAGGAGAATTCGGACGAGTTGGTGATCGGCGCAGAGTATAATGAGACGAGCATTTCGCTTGCATACAACGATACCGAAATGGAATTTCTGAAAAAGATTTATTATACGGTAGACTTTGAAACGGGCGGCGGCACGCAGATTGAAAGTGTGCAGGTGCTGAACGGGAAAAAAGTCGAGCGGCCTACAGCAGACCCCGTGCGGACAAACGGTGAATTTGAAGGCTGGTACAAGGACAGCGCGGGTAGTGAAATCTTTGATTTTACCTCGGAACGAATCACTGCGAACACGACTATTTATGCGAAATGGGGATATACGAACACGTTGACCTATGGCGGAGAAAGCAATGTGAGCGGTACGGTCACCGTAAAGGAAGGGGAACGCTATACGCTGGAAGTGCCCGATATAGCGGATGAATATGATTTTCTCGGCTGGTTTACGGAAGACGGGGTACAGTTGACGGACGAGGAGGGCGAAAGCCTTTCGGCGTGGGATACAAAGTTCGGCAATATAACGGTATATCCCCGCACTGAACTCGCGTTGACCTATGTTTACAACGAAAAAACGGATTCCTACGAAGTTAGCGGGAGCGACCGCACCCGCGAAATGTCGGCCATAGAGATCCCCGCATATTACCGCGACGGAAAGCCCGTTACAGCCGTATATGATTTTTCGGGACATGAAAATCTTGTGGACGTATCCATCCCCGCAACCGTTACTGAGATTGGGGAAACGACATTTGCGGAATCCCCGTTACTTGAAGAATATACGATTTACGCTGTCGACGGCGTGAACGATCCTTCCTACAAATCGGAGGGCGGCGTTATTTTCAGCGCGGATGGAACTACGCTATGCCTTTATCCCGTTGCGAAGAAAGACGAAACGTATACCGTTCCGCAGTCGGTCATGAAGATCGCGCCGAGTGCATTCCGCGATATAAACCGTGGGAGCGCGTATTCCCCGGATTATGTAGGGGTTTTGCAAAAGATAATTTTACCAGTCAATTTGCAGGAAATCGGAGAGTATGCTTTTTATCAGCGAAATAATTTGAAGACGGTGGAGTTTTCGGGTGCATCGCTGCAGAAATGGACGATCGGCGATTATGCCTTTTACGAGGCAGGGCTTACGGAATTTCCTTTCAATAGCGATAAATTAAAGTCGATCGGCGACTATGCTTTCTACGGCGCCAGGATGGGCTTTTATTCCGAGATGTTTTTCTCTCAGATCACATTGGGAGAAGGACTGGAAACCATCGGCGAAAGCGCGTTTTTCAACATCGTGCAGCTCGATGAAAATTGGAAAACAAAATATTGGGAAATCACCATTCCTGAAAGTGTAACGAGTGTCGGCAAAAACGCGTTCAGTTGGAGCTCGGTCAGGAAGGTGACGTTCAGCGGCAAATCGCAGATGACGGAGTTGGCGGAGGGGCTTTTCGATCAATCGGATCTGGCATCCATTGAAATTCCCGCGAGCGTCAAAACGATCGGCGCCGATGCTTTCAGTGGGTGTGCAAGCCTTACGGAATTGGTGATACCCGAAGGTGTTACAAGCATTGGAGACGGGGCGTTTGCAAGCATGACGTCTTTGGAGACAATTTCTCTGCCGTCGACGCTGACGCAGCTCGGCGACGATGTGTTTTTGCTTTGCTCGAAACTCGACCTTTCCAAGAGCGATGTGAAGGACGGCAGTGCGGTAAAGGTCGAGAACGGCGTGCTGTATTCGGGCAATATGACGCGCCTTCTGTTCTATCCGTCGGCAAAGACGGACGAAACCTATGTCATGCCGGAGAGCGTTACGTCTATCCCCACAAGGGCGTTTTATAGCCATGCGTATGTGAAAAATATTACACTTTCGCCCAAATTAACGGAAATCTCCAATTATGCGTTTGCAAACGTTCAGAAATTCCGGCATCCGTTACAAAGATAGGGCAGGAAGCATTCAACAACGCATATTTCGAAACGATTGAATTCGCCGACGGCTGCAAACTCACTTCCATCGGATATATGGCATTTTCATTTGTACATGTGCAGAGCATCGTGCTGCCGCCCGTCTCGTCTGTCGATTTGAACAGTATGTTCGGGAATTGGGGCAGTGACAAAACTGATCTTTTAACATACCTCTCTTTTGCGGAAGGAACGGAAACTTTGACGGGTAAAATTTCAAATATTTCGCTGGAAGAGATCGTGTTGCCGACTACTTTGACGAGTATCGACAAAGATGCGTTTTTGAGTTGTTCGAGCCTGCAAACTGTTACGATCGGGAGTCAGTCTGTTGCGGATATCTTGCTCGACGGCGGAATTTCCGAAACGGTTACTACCATAAAGCTCAAAGATGGCATAAAGGCAAGCATCGACGGTTTCGAAGCGGGCGCAAAGCAGGATGGGTACGTCATCTATATGAGAGCGCAGCAGGCATAATTGGTCGGGGCGGGATATGCGCCTTCAGGCGCATATCCCGTTTGTAACAGAGGTATCGGATGAAAAATACAATCATTTGTGGTTTGGTCGGCATAATACTTTTGTGTGGTTCTATCTGCACGGGCAGCATTTCGGTATATGCGGACAACGACTTTAACGAAGGCACCTATACAGTCAGCGTTTCTAACGATATGCCGATGGGCAAAAACAATATTTCGGATACGGCCCTTTTGGAAAAACAGAACGGCGTGTATTACTTGTCGCTGACGTTCAACGTCGCAAAATTGGACGACATCCGCTTGGAGATCGACGATAAAACGGTGGGCAGGCAAATTACGGAAGAGAACGGTGACACGGCGACGTATTGCTATACGCTGTCGGAGAGTAACATTTCATCCCCGCTTCCGTTCGTGGCAGACGTAGTGCCGATGGGACAGAGCGGCTTGAATAGTGAAATTAAAGTTACAGTCGATTTATCTTCCGCAGAAAAAACGAGCGATACCGTCGCAAACCGGGGTGAACGCCCTGCGGAGTTTGTTCCGACACTTCTGACCAATGCGGGAGGCGAGTATGTGCTGGAAACAGGTACGACTTTTACTATCCCATCAGCCACAGCGGTGCTTGGCGGCGAAAGTTGCGAAGTAACGTTCTCCGCTTACTATGTGAGCGGAGATGAGTTGCAGTCCGTTGAATCCGAAAATAATCAGTTATATCTTGCCAAAAAGGGCGAATATCGTATTGTTTACAGGGCAAACAGCCCGTTGTATAAAACATCTGCGGGCAATGATACCTATACGGAGTATATCGTAAAAGTCATTTCGGATACAGGTGTTTCACCGCTTGCAAAATTTGAGGATATAAATGATATTTTGCCGGAAGAGACAACCTTGCAAGCGAGCCGTATTACATCGGGTACTCTGTATAATACAGCCGCAGAACGGATGAAGACGGTATCCGATCATTATGAGGTCTTTGACGTCAATCTCTATGATGCGGGTGGGAATACAATCAAATTGTCGGATACCGTTCGTATCGGTATTTCGGAAAATTCCGAATATGTCGGAGAGGAAATAGAAGTATATTATCTGAACGAGAGCGGAATGCTCGGCAAATTGACTTGTGCGGAATTAAACGGCTATATAGAGTTTGAAACGGACAGGCTCGGAACATTCATCGTCTGTATTCCCGGCGTGGCGTTCGTCATGCCGATGTGGGGGTATGCCGTAATTCTCGTCGCGTGTGTACTTGTGGTCGCTGCGGCTGTAACGGTTACGGTCATACTTGTCCGCAGAAAGAAGAAAGCGAAGAAAGTGGCATAAAAAATCAGCGTAAAAGATTGAAGTATCGTATGGGCTGTGATATACTTTATATGCTATAGGATCCCGATTGACAAAGAAGCAGGAGAGTACGCTTAGGAGATTGGGAAAAGCGGATCGATCAATATATCCTTCAAGGAGACGGCAATACCGTAGATATCAGTTTTTGGGCGAATAATTCGATATATGAGGACGAAGAAATACAAGAAGTTTTGAGTTCGCTCATGGTGAAATACAGTGCCGTCTATACAGATGCGGCATGATTGTTTTCGCGGAAATAACGGAATAAAGAAAACAGAAAGGGTAAGGAGCTGACGTCAGGCTCCTTACCCTTTTCAGTGCCGAACGAACAATATTCGATTATTATTCCAAGGCTTTTATTCCGGGGTTATAAAAGTAAACGAACAAAATCGTGTTGAACGATCTGCACCGCATTTGTGCCTGTGTAACGGAACGAGAGCAAGAATTCGTGGAAGCGTATTACGGCGAAGCGGAGAGAAAAGCGAACCGAAAACAAGAGACAGCCAAAGCGGAGCAGAGAAAAACGGAAGCGAGGATCGCAGAGATAAACGGGATTATAAAGCGGCTGTATGAGGACAATTTGTCCGGCAAAATTACGGACGAGCGGTTTTCTATTCTGTGCAAGGATTATGAGGCGGAACAGAAGGAACTGAAAGAAAAGACAAAAAGGCTGCAGGAAAGTCTGCAAACGGAAAAAGAGACGGAAGAGAACCTGAATAAGTTTATACGGCTGGTAAAGCGATATACTGAAATTCCCGAACTGACGGCGGAAATACTCAATGCGTTTATAGACAAAATATATGTCGGAGAAAAGGTAAAAGCTGTATCGCCTACCGGAAAACGGAATTGGAGGTATAAAAGTACAAGGGCAATAAAGATTATTTATAAGTTTGTAGGCGCGGTCAACCTGCAATAGAAAGAGACAGAAAAGGCACGGGCAGACTGAAAACTTGGCTCTGCCCATTGTGTCCTCTCCGATATCTTACGAGGATAAGAAAAATGCCACGACCTGCATTTTTGAGCCGCCGCAGCGCGCCGAAAACCCGCGGGAAACCCGCGGTTGATATATTTACATTATTAGCCATGATTGCATTTTTTGGAATAAATTCCAAAAAGTATTGATTTTTTATAAGTTTTTGGATATAATATAAGTAACAGAATTCGGGAGGGCGTTTATGCTGATCGAAAGGAAAGAATATTTAGATAAACTGCTTGCATGGAAGGATAAACAGCTCGTTAAGGTGATCACGGGCGTGCGGCGCTGCGGCAAATCGACGCTCATGGAGATGTTTCAGTCGCGTCTGAAAAATGACGGAGTCGAGGAAAAACGCATTCTTTCCGTCAATTTTGAAGATTATGACTTTTATGATCTGCGCGATCCGGCAAAGTTGTATGCTTACATCAAGGAGTGGCTCGACCCGAACGTGATGAATTATATCTTTTTGGACGAGGTGCAGCACGTTGCCGATTTTCCGCGCGTCGTTGACAGCCTGTATATCAAAAAGAATATCGATTTGTACCTGACGGGCTCCAACGCCTATATGCTTTCGGGGGAGATTGCGACCCTTCTTTCGGGCAGGTATGTGGAAATATCCATGCTTCCGCTTTCCTTTCGGGAATATGTGGAAAGCACGGGCAGCACTGCCGAACTTGGCAGAAAGTATGCGGATTATCTGCAGAACAGTTCTTTCCCGTATACGCTGGAATTGCGCGACAATGCGAGAGAAATCAAAACCTATCTCGACGCAATCTACAATACCGTGGTCGTAAAGGACATCGCCGCGCGCAAAAAAATATCCGATACGCTGATGCTGGAGAGCGTGACGCGCTTTCTGTTCGATAATATCGGCAATCCGCTTTCGAGCAAAAAGATCGCGGATACGCTGACCTCCGCCGGCAGAAAAATTGACGTCAAGACGGTGGAAAAGATGATCGAAGGTCTGACGGAGAGCTTTATTTTATACCGAGCGGGGCGCTATAACGTAAAGGGGAAACAGTATCTGAAAACGATGGAAAAATACTACGCCGTGGATATAGGTCTGCGCTATGCGCTGCTCGGCTCGCGAAATGCCGACGTAGGGCATATCCTCGAAAACGTCGTATATCTGGAACTTCTGCGCCGCGGATATTCGGTATACGTCGGCAAGGTGGACGAACAGGAGGTGGATTTCGTCGCCATGGACGATACGGGGAGCAGATATTATCAGGTAGCGGCGACGGTGCGCGAGCAAGCCACGCTGCAGAGGGAGCTTTTGCCTTTGCAAAAGATACGCGACCATTACCCGAAAATCCTTTTAACGCTGGACGAAGACCCCTCTGCCGATTACGACGGCATCCGCCGCATCAACGCCTTGGATTGGTTGTTGGGGGAATGACCGCGCAACGGCGAAACTGTCTGTAAGAACAGTAAGAGAAGCGCCTTTTCAGAAAAAACCGAAAAAATATTTTTTAATATGACTATATTTGTCAAGTTTTATATGGTATAATAGAAAAAACAAAGAAGATACAAGAGGAAAAACAGAAATGATAAATAAAATTATCGACACCATGTGGGACGAAACGCCTATCAATATTACGCAGGAAGCGAATTTTATCTGGTCGATTGCCAATAAATTGCGCGGTTCGTATATGCCGGATAAGTACGGCGATGTGATTATTCCCATGACGGTTATCCGCCGCTTTGAATGTGCGCTTGCAAAAACCAAGCCTGCGGTGGTGGCGCAATATAAGGCGAATCCGAGCTTTCCGCCCAAAGCTCTCTGCCGTATTTCCAGGTTTCCGTTTTATTGCACGAGCGAATATGACCTTGCGGAGCTGTGCAATGAGCCGGATCTCATTGCGGGGAACTTTAAGTCGTATGTGAACGGATTTTCGCAGAACGTGCGGGAGATTTTAGACCAACTTGAAATCACAAAGCACATCGACAAAATGGAAAAGGACGGCTGCCTGTATACCGTTGTCAAGGCGTTTTCCGAACTCGATTTGAGCATTGAAACATTCGACAGTATCCGAATGGGCTACATTTTTGAAAACCTGATCGGCAGGTTTTATCAGAACGTGGACGCCGGGCAATTTTATACAGGCAGGGATATTATCAAACTGCTCGTCGAAATTCTGATGGCGGAGGGCTGCGACGATATTTTCGACGACCAAAAGGTCATCACTGTCTGCGACCAGGCCTGCGGAACGGGCGGTATGCTCTCTACGGCGTATAACTATATCAAGCATTACAATCCGACGGCGGACGTGCGGCTTTTCGGGCAGGAGCTTATGGGGCCTTCCTATGCGGTCGGGCTTGCCGAAATGCTCATCAAAAATCAGGATTCAGAGAACTTTCTGCACGTCGATACGTTCAAGATCGATTGCTTTCCCGATATTAAAATGCGTTTTGTGATAGAAAATCCACCTTTCGGAACACCGTGGTCGGGCAAGGACGCCAAAGACGGGCAGGAGCAGGCCGTGCTCGAAGAGTACAGAAAGGGAACGGCGGGGCGCTGGGGCCACGGTCTTCCGAGCGGCGGCGACTCGCAGATGATTTTTTTACAATCTGCCATCGATAAAATGGACGAAACGAACGGCAGGGCGGCTATCATCGAAAACGGCTCGCCGCTCTTTAACGGCGATACGGGCTCGGGAGAAAGTCAGATTCGCCGTTGGCTTCTGGAAAGCGATTTGCTGGAAGCGATCATTGCATTGCCGACCGATTTGTTCTATAACACGGGCATACAGACGTATGTGTGGATTCTCTCCAAAAATAAGCGCAAAGAACGCCGCGGTAAGGTGCAGCTCATCAATGCGGACAAGTTCTATCATAAGCTGCGCAAGGCGGTCGGCGATAAAAAGAACGAAATCACGCCCGAAGATAGAAAGATTATCACCCATCTGTACGCCGATTTTGAGGAGAATGAAAACAGCAAAATTTTCAAAAACGAAGAGTTTATGTACCGCGAATATGCGGTGTATCAGCCTTTGCAGAGGAGCTACGCCATCACCGAAGAGCGCATCGAACAGATGCTTTCCAAGGGTTCGCTCAACGGTTTGTACGACGAGGCGAAGGTTGCAGAACTCGAAAATCAGGGCGTTTCCATTTCCGACGCCGATAAAAAGAAGCTGGAAAAATTCTATGCAAACAAGCCGGTATTCGACGGCATTTTGCAGGCGCTCCGCGAAAACGTTGCGGATAATGTGTATCTCTCGCCCGAGCCGTTCCTTGCCCGCCTTTCCGAAATTTTGACCTGCGATAAAAAGTGGCTCGAAAAAGTTGCCGACGGCCTTTCCGTTATGGATAAAACCGCCAAAATTCAGCGCGATAAAAAGGGGAATATCCTTTACGATAAGGAAACAAAGGATATTGAAATCGTGAAATATGAGGAAAGCATCGACGACTACATGGCGCGCGAAGTTCTGCCGCACATTCCCGATGCTGTCGCCTTTTTTGAAGAAAACCTGACTGCCAAAAAGCCCGTCATCAAAGTGGGCGCAGAAATTCCGTTTACGCGGTATTTTTATAAGTACCAACAGCCCGTTCCGAGCGAAGAATTGGAACAGAAATTTTTGAATTTGGAAAAATCCGTTTCCGAACGGGTGAAGAAATTGTTTGGGGAGTAAAAAGTGGAACTGCAAGATAAAATCGGCAGGCAACAGCTCGTCGACAAAATGGAATATCTGATTAAAAATCTACCGCAAGATGAGCATTTTTGCCTTGCGCTGGACGGCGAATGGGGCAGCGGCAAGTCGTTTGTAATGGGGATGTTGCGGGAAAGTTTGAAAGAACATTCCGAATACATTGTCATCAACTATGACGCATGGAAGAATAACTTTTATCCCGATCCGCTTATTGCCATTTTATATTGCGTTTTAGATTCAATTCCGAAGCAAACCCTTACCAAAAGAGATTTACGGCTTGTACTGCGGGCAGTAAAACAAGTAGCAAGAGATAAAATTGTAAATGGAGTAGATTTCTTTATAGGCAAACTTTATCAAAAAGGTTGGTCTTCCGTTTGCGCTTTTGCAATGGAAATTATCAAATTAGTAATTAAACAAGCAAAGAGTTCGATTTTAGATAATAAATTGTTTGACGACTACAAATCATATCAATCATTGCTGAATGAAAGTCTTGCTGTTTTGAATGCGTTGACGGCACAAAAAACAGACGACGGTAAACAGCGCCGCCTCATTATAATGGTCGACGAAATCGACCGCTGCCTGCCGAATGAACAGTTGATTGTTTTAGAACGCTTGCACCACCTATTTGCCGTTAAAAATTGCGCAGTAATTGTTGCCCTTAACAAAAAAGCTATATATTCGACTTTTGACAATCAATATGGCGGCAACGGTATAGAATATTTACGCAAATTTTTCTCCTACAATTTCATTGTGGAAACTGAATACCCTACTTTTTTACGCAATCTCATTAAAGATTTTATTGACGACATCAATAATTCAAAAAAGCAAGATTACGTTTATACTGAACAAGAAATCGACCCGTTGATTTCTGCTTTGTTAAATGAATTTCGCAGAATATCTTTAACCTATAAATTTTCATATAGCAACAGAGATATCCAAAATTATTTTAATAAGTTCCATAGAATTTGGGAAAAAGACAAGCCTTTGAATATTGCTTATATAGGTTTTTTATTATTCATGGTACTCTACAAGCAATATGAAGAAAAAAACTTTCAAGCGTATAAAGAAGGTGAATGGAACAATAATTCGCCTAAAACTTTCAATTTCGGAGATAAAATTCAGCCATCGGGCGAGTATCCTTTTTCCTATGGAGAAATAAGTGCAAGCTATCCCTTGTACAACGATAGTTTTTGCAATAAACTTACTTCTTTTATGAATAGTGTTCGTTTTAGAAATAATAAAGCAGCGCTTAATTGGTTTCAAATATTAAATAGTAAAAATTTTTATCGTCTATATATTTTAAACGAAAAAGACAGCGTTACAGTCGAAAATTGTTTCAAAGAAATAGAAAATTACGGAACAATGACAAAGGGCAATTAAGATGAAAAATAACGGACTTGAAAGGGTTAAAGAAACTCTTGACAATAGGATTATCACAAAGTTGAAATATGTTTCTTCTATAAACGGAAGGATAGGGTTTAGAGGGTATACTCAAAATGATTTAGTAGACGAAGGCGACGGAGCTATTACGATTAGCCCATCAAATATTAAGGGGATGAATACGGATTTTTCAAAATGCACCTATGTGTCATGGTATAAATATAATGAAAGTCCTGAAATTAAAGTTTGTAAGGGAGATATTATTTTAGTCAAGACAGGTTCATCATATGGCAAAAGCGCGTTAATACAAAATTTGCCCCAACCCGCGACAATCAATCCTCAATTAGTAGTATTAAAAGATATTAAAATAAATAAAAAAATTTTATTTTATTTTCTGCAAACAGATTTTGTGAAACGACAAATGGATCTAGCAGTTATTGGTGGGGCTATACCAACAATGACACAGGTTAAAATTGGAAATACTATATTAATTTTGCCGCCGATTTCTGAACAAAAGGTAATTGCGGAGTTTTTGGATAAAAAGTGCGGAGAGGTGGATGCGCTGATTGCCGATATTCAGCAGGAAATTGAAACGCTCGAACAATATAAGCGTTCCGTCATCACCGAAGCCGTCACCAAAGGCCTCGATCCTTCCGTCCCCATGAAAGATAGTGGTGCTGGTTGGATGCCGACAGTTCCCGCGCATTGGTTAGTGGAAAAAATAAAATACCATTTACATCTTAAAACACAAAAAAATATGAGTGATAGGCAGGTTTTATCGCTGTATCGAGATTATGGTATTGTTCCTAAAGATAGTAGAGATGACAACCATAATGTAACATCAGAAGACACATCAAGTTACCGCTTTGTCCGGGTTGGTGATTTTGTTGTAAATAAAATGAAAGCATGGCAAGGTTCAGTTGCAGTATCGCAATATGAAGGGATAGTTTCTCCAGCTTATTTTGTCTACGAATTTATTGACGAATCATTCGACAAAAAATATTTCCATTATCTTTTACGAAATAAGTCATATACAATAGAATTTATGCGTTTGTCTGGTGGAATTAGGGTTGGTCAGTGGGATTTGCCTGCTGAAGCGTTTGAAAACACATTGGTTTTAATACCACCTATTGAAGAGCAGCAACAAATTGCAGATTATCTTGACAAAAAATGTAAAGAAATCGAAGAAATTATTGCCGACAAACAATCGCAAATTGAAACGCTCGAATCGTATAAAAAATCTTTGATTTACGAATGCGTCACCGGCAAAAAAGAGGTGGGATAAATGGCAAAGCCACAAAAGCGCAAAATAAAGTTGGGTGAATTATATTTTAATCTTTGCAAGACGTTGAATGACAGCTTTTGCGGAAGATCATCTTATCTGTTCAATACATTTTCAGTTTATTTTTTAATTGCAGCGGCCATTACTCTGCCGATCACAACAGGGCAAGCATACTTTCAAGATGGATGGCATATTGCGATAGAAAGCATATTCTTTTTGTTTTTAATAGGTTTTTTGTCGTGTGTGCTTCTTTTTTATAAGAAAAGCGCGTGGCATTGGTGCGTGGCTGCAATTTTGTTAGTGCATTACGTTTCGCTTGCCGATGTAATCATAAATAACAGTTCGGAATTTGGTGTTCTATATTTAGGCTTTGTGGGAGCTTTCTTTATTTCTTATGCGTCATGGAAATCGGCGAAAGACGTCAACCGAAAGGGCGGGCTAATCGATACCGTTATTTTGGCAATCGGAATCGCTTGCTGTGCGGTTGGTTGGATATTATTGCAAGAACAAGCGCAATATGGGAAGATTTTTATTATTGTCGGGGTGGCGCTTGTATACATATATGCCATAGCAAGATCATTGTTTTGGTTAGTCTATACGCAGGAAAGGATAAAACTTAGTTTAATTAAAACGATGTTGTATGTTGTCTTTTATCTCGTGCTGATAATTGGGTTACCATTTTTCTTACTTTGGGCAGGCGTTGAAGAAAGTATCTTGCAAAATGTAATTATACCAATTTATGCGTCTATCCTTGGTGGAGCATTGGCTCTTGCCGGCGTCGCATGGACAATCAAGCACAGCATGATACAAAAACATGAAGATGAACTTGTAAAGGCAAAACCGCTGTTTACATTCAATTTTTTTGCCGAAAAAGAACCTTTGGTCAATAACCGCAAAGTATGTTTGGTTGAAGGTAACAAGCAGCCTACAACTATTGCTGAAGCATTGCGGCGGCCGAGCGGAACAGAATCATTTATGGAAATCGAAAATTCAGAACAATCTTCCTTTACGATAAAAAGATTTTACTTTGACGGAGCGTGGCATGGTGTATCTGCTAATAATGTAGTGTTGCCGAATACTCGTTTATTGGTGCAGTTGTTTCGGGAAGATACGGTAACGCATCCAATCATGGAAATTGAGGATATTTTTAAGCGGAAATTTTACTATGATTTAATGTTTCAATTTCTATTATTTCCGAACGAAAAAATAACCGACAAACACAAGTCGACGTTGGGGCAGATGAAAGAAATTACCGAACAAGACGTTGTTGAACGGGGTATTAAAATAGGAGAGTCTGCAAATGAATAACATCCTTACCGAACTTGAATTTGAAGATTATATTATCGAGCGGCTCGTGCAGAGCAACGGGTATATCGAGCGCGATCATACATATTATGACGATAAATTTGCCGCAGACCGGGAACTTTTAATGCGCTTTTTAAGTGAAACACAGCCCGAGACAATGGCGCAGCTTAAAAAGGTATTCAAGGACAAGCTGGAAGAAACGCTCATCGCCACAATCAACGCCGAGGCGACCAAAGAGCGGGGGAGCCTCCTTTCCGTTCTCAAACACGGCATTGAACTTGCTAATTTCAAGCTCGATCTGCTCTACCAAAAGCCAGCCACCACATTCAACAGGGATGCGACGGTCCGCTATCAGAAAAATATTTTTTCCGTCATGAAAGAGGTGTGGGCGAGCGACAAAGAGCGCGTCGATCTCGTCGTCTTTATCAACGGGCTCGCCGTCATCGCCATCGAGCTAAAATGCAATCTGGCGGGGCAGTCGTATGCGGATGCGATCACCCAATACCGCACCGAACGCAACCCGAAAACGCGGCTTTTCCGCTTTAAGGCGGGGTGCCTCGTCTGCTTTGCCATGGACCTGAACGAGGTCTACATGACCACGCGGCTGAACGGCGCGGCGACGTTCTTTCTGCCTTTCAACATGGGCAACGGCGAAGGCGTCCACGCGGGCAAGGGCAACCCCGTGTATCCCGATCAATACAGCGTTTCCTATATGTGGGAGGACATTCTCACAAAAGATACGTTAATTGACCTCATCTTCAGGTTTATCTTTATTGAGACGAAGGAAGAAAAGGACGAGCTTACCGGGAAAAGAAAGGTCAAAGAGAGCGTCATTTTTCCGCGGTATCATCAGTTAGACGTTATTCGCAAATTGCTTGCCGACGTGGAGCAAAACCGCACGTCGCAGAATTACCTGATTCAGCACAGCGCCGGTTCGGGCAAAACGAACTCTATCGCGTGGCTCGCGCACAGGCTGGCTTCCATGCACGATGCCGAAAACAAGGTGATTTTCGACAATATCGTCATTGTGACCGACCGCGTTGTCGTGGACAGACAGTTGCAGGACGCAATTCTCGGCATGGAGCATAAAACGGGATTGATCCGCGTGATGGACGATAAATGTTCCTCCGCAGACCTTGCCATTGCATTGAAGGGAAATACAAAAATCATCGCAACGACCATACAAAAATTTCCGTATATCGTAAACAGCGTGTCGGGGCTCAAAGAGAAAAAGTTTGCCGTTATCATCGACGAGGCGCATTCTTCCACTTCCGGCAAGGATATGGCGGCAATCACCATGACGCTCGGCCGGGGCGAAGTGGAGTTTGATACGGAGGGGGTGCCCGACGCGCAGGATGTAATTGCCGACGAGCTTGCGCGGAACGGAAAACAGCCGAACGTTTCCATGTTTGCGTTCACCGCCACGCCGAAAGCGACGACTTTGCAGCTATTCGGCAAGGAAAACGCAAAGGGGCAAAAACAGGCGTTTCATATTTATTCGATGAAGCAGGCGATCGAGGAAGGGTTTATCCTCGATGTGCTGCAAAATTTTACAGAATATAAAACGTTCTATCAGATCAATAAAGAGGTGGAAGAAGACCCGCGCTGCAAAACCTCGGAAGCAAAGCGGCAGATCGCGCGGTTTGTTGAATTGCACGAAACGAATATCGCCCAGCGCATCGAGGTCATCATCGAGCATTTCCGCACGACGGTCATGCAGGAGCTCGGCGGCAGAGCAAAGGCAATGGTCATCACCAAATCGCGCGAAAGCGCAGTCAAATATCATCAGGCGTTTGAAGATTACATTGCCAAGAAAGGATATTCGGATATTAAATCGCTCGTTGCATTTTCCGGCAAAGTAAAAGTGGATAATACCGAATATTCCGAAAGCGGGATCAACGGCTTTTCGGAAGAACGGCTGCCCAAAGAATTTGAAAAGGATGATTATAAGGTTTTGCTCGTCGCAAACAAGTATCAGACGGGGTTCGACCAGCCCAAACTCTGCGCTATGTATGTCCTGAAAAAGCTGCGCGGCGTGAACGCGGTGCAAACGCTTTCCCGGCTCAACCGCATCTGTCCGCCGTTCGATAAAAATACGTTTATTCTTGATTTTGTCAATACATATGACGACATCGTAAAGGCGTTCGAGCCCTATTATACGACGACTCTGCTCGCAAACTCGGTGACGCCGTCCGCCGTTTACGATTTGGAAGCCAAGCTGGACAGGTATTATATTCTTGATCCGAACGACATTGAACAAGCGGCGCAATTATTGTATGGCGGGGATACGCACGCGAAGACGAAGGAAAAGCTGAATTTCTATTTCGGCCGCGCAAAAAAGCGGCTGGAAGAATACGATTTTTTCAAACAGCTTGAAATTGCTGCGGTCATGCGGCACTTTGTGCGGTTCTATCAGTTTCTCATTCAAGTATCGTGTTTTGAAGATATTGAACTGCATAAAAAATATCTGTTCGTCGATTATCTGCTGTCTTATATCGATATCCGGCAGCCGGGCAGGGGTTATGACCTTGACGGCAAAATCAAAGCGTCGAATTTTGTTCAGAAAAAGGGCGAAACGCATATAAAAGAGCGCATCAATCCGAGCCCGGTTATCAAATTGCCGACGGCGGATACGATTGCGTTGCCGGAGGATAAGCAGGAACGGCTTTCCGTCATTATCGCAGAAATCAACAGCCGTACGGGAAAGGCATACGATAACGACGTCGCAATCAAAGCGATGCTGCAAATTCGGGATTTGCTTCTCAAATCGGATAAACTTCGCGCGAGCGCAAAGAGCAATACCGAAAAGGATTTTGAATTTTCGTATTTTGACGGTATCGACGATGCGCTCATCGAAGGGCTTTCACAAAATCAGGATTTCTTTTCCTTGCTTTTGAATAATGAAGAGATAAAAAGGGAAGTGCTGGGCATTTTTACAAGCGAAATCTATAAGAGCTTGCGGGAAGTCGATTGAGGAGCTTTTTAAGGGAAGGGGGATCAGATGATATATTCGCATTATGTTCCGCGATTCATCCTAAAAAAATTCAGCGATAAACTCAGTCTGTATAATATTCATACGGGAGAACTTACCGAAGATATTAACGTTGATAAGGCATATGCGCAAAAAGGGTTTTATGACGACGATACGGAGAAGAATCTTAACTTTCCTCATTATTCTTCGTCTGAAGATATTACTATTGTTCAAGATGAAGATTAGTAAGTCTTATTTAATCGTGGCGTGCCTGTCCCGCGGCAGCTTCCACGGAGCGATTTCCTCCGGTTCCAAAGCTGCATTTTTTTGTTCCAATTATTAAAGATTGAATAAAATCACCTCCAAATGGGAAAGGGAGAGGCAATCGCTTCTCCCTTTCCTCTTTATTGAATTTTGAACGTGCTCCGCGCCGCGCGCTGAAAACCCGCGGGAAACCCGCGGTTTGTGATTGCGGTTTTTCCGCAAAAAATAAGCGCGCAAGCCATAAATAAATTATTGACAAAAATGCCGAACTATGTATAATAGAAATAAAGTGAGAAATCGGTTAACTATTTAAGAAAAGCGAGGGGAATCGTTGCAATGGTAACAATTTACGATATAGCGCGCGAATGCGGGTGCTCTTCCGCAACGGTGAGCAAGGTATTCAATAATTCCGGAAACATCAGCGCAAAGAAGCGACACGAAATACTGCAAACAGCCGACAGATTAGGATATATTCCCAACATTACGGCCCGCAATTTGGTCAACAATAAATCGAACATGGTAGGGGTGCTCCTTTTCGTGGACAGAACGCTCGGCTTGCGGCACGAGCTTTTTGCCGAAATCCTCAATGCCTTTCGCATGGAGATGGAGAATCGCAGGTATGAAATCGTCCTTATTTCCGAAGAGGCGAGCCTATGGCGCGGCAGTTTGCTCGGTCATTGCAAGGCTTTGCGGCTTGATGGCGTGTTCTGCCTTTCCTGCGATTATGCGTCGCAGGCTCTCAAAGAACTTGCGGCGGGCAGTATCCCCATTGTCGGGTTCGAGATCCCGTATGAAAACGCATCCAACGTGGAAAGCAAAAATTACGAGGCGGGCAAAAAGCTGACCGAATTCCTGCTTTCCCTCGGCCATAAAAAAATCGCGTTCATAGCCGGCACGGATACCTGCATCACGCGCGAGCGCTTGCGCGGGTATCGCGACGCCCTTGCCGATTCGCAACTTTCCGGAGAGGAGTTTCTGTTGCACTGCGGCTTTTTCAGTAACGACGAGGGAACGCTCGCCACAAAAATATTGATGGAGAGCGGAAGGGATTTTACGGCAGTGATGTACCCGGACGATTTTACCGCCATCGCGGGACTTCGCGAATTGAAAAAATACGGCAAATCCGTCCCGCGGGACATTTCCGTAACAGGTTTCGACGGAATTTCCATCGGCCGACTGATTACACCGCAGCTGACCACCGCCGTGCAGAACGCAAAGGAAATCGGCAAAGTCGCCGCCGATATGCTCATTGAAAAGATCGGGAACAGTTCCGCAACGCCGAAAACGGTCCGCCTGGATACGGAAATTTTCATAGGCGAAAGCACCCGGTCCGTAGCCGGTTCTTAACGCAAAAGCTCCGCCGCTTCCGGCGGAGCTTTTGCCTCGCGTCAAAATTTTTTTAAAAAATTTTTCAAAAAGGTATTGACAAATCGCCGTTTTGGGTTTATAGTATAAGCAAGGTAATCGATTTCCTAACGAGATCGCAATATTTCCTGTATGTTCGGACTTCTATTTTCGAAAAGTAGAAGTTTCTTTTTTCCGGTTTAAGGTAATCGATTTCCTAAATTTTCGGAAAAAGGGTTTTGGAGGAAAGGCAGAGAGAGCGGCAAAATCGCGCGGCCTATGGAGCGCGCGGAAATAATAAGGAGGTTGTATGATGAAAAAGGCAATCAAAAAGGTAACGGCAGTTGCATTATCTTTGGCAATGTTGGGGGCAGTCGGCGCGGCAGCGGCGGCCTGCAGCAAAGAGGACGACAATACGCTCGTCTATTGGTGTTTCGATTCGGCGATGAAGGATCAGGTAGAGGAATTTTACCCTTCCGAAGAGGAGCTCGGCTATAAGGTGGAGGTAGAAGTCATCGAGCTTTCCGCCTTGCAGACGCGCTTGGATAACGGCCTGCGTACGGGTACAAACCTGCCGGACGTCGTCGCTTTAGAAGCGGGCGCGTTCAAGAAATATATGGACGGCGACCTGATGGAGAACCTCGATGATCTGAAAGAGTACACGGGCGACATGTACGATTATACCGTCGAAGCGGCGACGGGCGCAGACGGGCACCTGTACGCGCTGGCAACGAACGTGACGCCCGTCGTGTTCGCGTACAAGCGCTCGATCGCGGAGGACGTGTTCGGCACGGACGACCCTGCGGAGATCCAGAAGCATTTCGACACATGGGAACATTTTATCGATTCTGCCCGCACGCTGAACGAAAACGGATACAAGATTACCTCGTCTTATATGGATATGGCGAAGGCATTTTTCGGCGGCCGAGAAGAGGGCTGGGTAGACGAAAACAATAATCTCGTCATCGATTCTTCCCTTACGGACGGGGAGTACAGCCTGATGGAGATCGCCAAAACGCTGCATACCGAAAATCTGAGCCATGAGCAGGCGGAAAATTCGGGCACATGGTATGCGGATATTTCCGGCAACCTCGTGTTCGGTTACTTCCAGGCGACGTGGGGCATCGAAACCAACCTCGAACGCAACGCGGTCAGCACGGACGGGCAGAACAACACATACGGCGATTGGGCGATCATCCAGGGTCCCGCGAGCGCGTTCGACGGCGGCACCTTCCATTGCGTGGTCAAGGGCACGAACATGCTCGAACAGGCGAAAGATTTCGTGACCTTCTTCTCGACGGACGAAACCTATCTGAAAACCTGGGCGAGCGAGAACAACGACTTCATGAACAGCAAGAGCCTCATGCAGGAGCTTGCGGAGGACACGGAGCTTTCGAGCGAGTTCCTCGGCGGCCAGAACCCGTACAGCATCTACATAGCGGCGGCGGAGAACATCAACGGCTCCATCATCACCCAGTACGACAGCACGATCAACGGTTCGTTCAAAACCTGGGCAACGAACTATGCGGAAGGCATTGAAGGCGCAGAATCGGTCGAATCGGCGGTAGCAGAGTTCAAAAATGCGCTGAAGAATATCTATCAGGATATCAACATTGCGTAACGCGGCAGGGGGAAATGCGCAATGGAAGAGCTGAAAACAAATATCTCCGTGCAGGCGGAAGACGGTGCGGCTGCCGTTCCGCTCCCGCCTGAAGGGCGCAAAAAGAAGAGATTCAAGTGGAACGTAAACTATTACGGGATCGTATTCATCATACCGTTTTTTGTCGTATATGCGATCTTTTCCGCTTATCCGATGGTGTATTCTGTCATACTGAGCCTAACTGATTACGAGGGATACGTGCGCGATTTCTCCATTATCGGTTTTGAAAATTTCGCCTATCTTTTGCACCAGCCGCGCTTTTGGTACTCCTTCTACAATACGATCATCATGTTTTTGATGAACTTCATACCGCAGCTCGTGCTCGGTTTGATGTTCGCGGCAATGTTCACGAGCAAAACGTACAAAATGAAGCTGAAAGGCCTGTTCAAGGGCGTGTATTACCTGCCGAACATCATCACGGCCACTTCGGTCGCGGTCATGTTCTATACGCTCTTCCAACAGAGCAGCGGCGGCATGTGGCGCATCTGCGTGCAGCTCGGCATCATCGAGGACGGCTACAACTTCTACCTGTACGAATGGCCGTCGCGCATATTGGTCGCGTTCGTGTCTTTCTGGCAGTGGTTCGGCAGCATGATGGTAACGCTGTCGGCGGGTATCCTCGGCATCAACCCTTCGGTGTACGAGGCGGCGGAACTGGACGGCGCAAATCAACGGCAGGCATTTTTCCACGTCACGCTGCCGCTCATCCGCCCCATCGTTGTGTACTGCCTCGTCACTTCGACTATCGGCGGGTTGCAGGGCTTCGACATCCCGTATCTGTTCCTGGGCGGCGGGCCCGCGCTCACCGGCGGCAGGAACGCTACGGAAACGGTCGCCGTCTATATCTACAAAACGGCATTCGACCAGGGCGGCGAAATGAAGTACAACGTCGCTTCGGCGGCGAGCGTATACCTGTTCATCGTCTGCGCGGCGGTCAGCATTCTTCTGTTCCGCCTGACAAACGTCAACGAGGAGCGGCAGGCAAAGCGCGCCGCAAAGAGGATTTGGGGAGGTGACCGCGCATGAACACGCAGGCTGAAATCAGGCGCGAAGCGCGCAGGCAGGTTCCGCTCTCCCAAAGGATAAAGCATACCGCGGTGCAAACGGTCATCTATATTTTCTGCACGGTCATGCTCCTCGTGTGTGTGCTGCCCATCTGGCTCCTATTCGTCGACGCGACCCGTTCGACAACGGAGATCAACCAGGGCATGTCGCTCATCCCCAGCGGCTATTTTGCCATGAACTGGGGAACGCTGATGAGCAAGGATTTTCCGCTCATCCAGGCGTTTTTCAACAGCATCGTCATCAGTTTCAGCTCCACGGCGCTCAGCCTGTATTTTTCCGCGCTCACGGCATATGCGTTCGTCGCCTACCGTTACCGCGGCCAAAATGTGCTGTATTCGATCATACTCATGCTGATGATGATTCCCGGTCAGCTTTCCATGATCGGTTTTTATAAACTGGTGGTCGATTTGGGTTTGTACGATACATATGTGCCGCTCATCATTCCCGCGATCGCAGCGCCGGGAGCCGTATTCTTCTTCAAACAATATTTCAACGCGAATTTTTCCAAGGACATTGTGGAAGCGGCTCGCATCGACGGTGCGAACGAATTCCGCATCTACAACACGATGGTCATTCCGAGCATCATCCCCGCAATCGCCACGCAGGCGATTTTCGGAATCGTCGGTTCCTGGAACAACTATATGGGGCCGTTGATGTTAATTACCACCACGGAAAAGTACACCTTCCCGATGATCGTGCAACTGCTCAAAACCGACCGCTACAATACCGACCTCGGCGCGATGGCGCTCGGCGTGTTCATGACAATCGTGCCGCTGCTCGTCATTTATGCGATTTTCTCGAAGGTCATTATCAACGGCGTCGCAATCGGCGGCGGCAAAGAATAGGAAACAAAGAATAATTAAAGGGGTAAAATAACGGCATGAGATTCAAAAAAATAATGACGCTCGCGCTTGCGGGCGCACTGAGTGCCTCCGCGTTCGCGCTTACCGGCTGCGGCGGCGAAAAGAAACTGTGGCAGTATTACGAAGATTACTTCAAAATCGGCTGTACGATGAACTACGGCACGCAGGCGCAGTATGACGACATTGCAGGTGAATTCAATTCCATGACCTGCGAAAACGAGATGAAGTGGGAGGCGCTTGAACCGACGGAGGGGGATTTCACCTTTACCGTGGCAGACGACATGGTTGCCTTTGCCAAGGAACACGGCATGGCGGTGCGCGGCCACTGCCTCGCCTGGCACAATCCGCTTTCGCTGCCCTCCTGGGTGTTTGTGGAAGGGGAGGGCGCCGAAGCGACGACCGCCTCCTTTGAAAAAATCAAAGAACGTCTTGTCAACCATGCCACGGCGGTGGTAGAGCATTTCGGAAGCGACGTTTACGCATGGGATGTATGGAACGAGATGCTCACCGATAGCTATACGACGGACGAAACAGACCTCTACCGTATCGATTCCGGTTGGCACAACATCTGCGGACTGAACGGCGACGAAACGCCCGAAGAGCGCGAAGCCGCCAACGAAAAGATCGAGGAACTGATCGTCGCGACCTTTGAGGCGGCGCGCGAAGCCGCCCCTGCGGATACGAAACTTTTCTATAACGAATACCTCACGAACAACACATATAAAGTGGAAAAACTGCTCACCATGCTCGACCGTCTTCTCGAAAAGGGCTGCGAAATCGACGGCGTTGGCATCCAGTGCCACTACGACATCAACAATTTCGATTCGGAAATGCTCGATTACGTCATCAAGGAGATCGGCAAGCGCGGCCTGGAAGTGCAGATAACCGAATACGATTTTTCCATGTACCACTACAACAACGATACGACGCTCTTCTACGACGAATTTACCGAAGATATGTCCGCCCTGCAGGCTTCCTGCGTGGGCAAGCTGTTCGAGGTGTGCCGCAACAACAAGGACATTGTAACGGCGGTTGTGCAATGGGGCGTGGCAGACGACGATTCGTACCTTTTCAATATGCCCGTGGAAGGGCGGCAGGATTGGCCGTACATCTTCGACGCCGAGCATCAGAAGAAAGAAGCGTATTACGCAATCATCGATTTTTAACGGGGGGATTCGGAAATGAAACGTAAATTTACCTGGATAACCGCGCTGAGCGTACTGCTTGCGCTGTTCGTCGGGCTGGGAATTTTTGCCGCCTGCGACAAGGGCGGCGGCTCGGAAGCCAAACCGAGCGAATACGTCGACGGCGTGAACTGCTATTACGGCGACGGCAATGACGTACACATACAGGGATGGTACGGCTCGCTGTCCGATTCCCTCTTTACGGTCGAAGAGGCAGACGACGGTTCGACGCACATGCATTATTACGGAGATGCCGCCTGGCGCGATTTCCGTTTCAGCATCGACGGGGAGTATTCTGATTTCAGTTGGCTGAACATCACCATGAAACGGGGCGAAACGGCGGTCGTCGCCTTCGTCAAGATCGTCAACCCCATCCGCGAGGAGTATGACAACCCCAACGTTTTAGGCGCGGACGTATACTTTGACCTTACGGAGGAATATGTCACCTATTCTTTCCAAATACCGAGCGTTTCCCGTCAGATTATGGACATCGCGGATATTGTCTGCCTGTTCCCGGACCCCGGCACGACGGGCACCTACGGCGACATCTATGTGAAGGACGCATGGTTCTCCAAGGAACAGCCCGAAGGCAGTACCTGGATGAACAACACCGATACCTCCAACGACGCCGGTTGGACGGCCGAAAGCTGGACGGGTTACTCCATCCGCAGCGCGGAGGACGCGGAACTGCGGCTCAGTTTCAGCAATCCTGCCGAATGGGCGGGCGCGTTCCGCCCCATCGACCTGGCGGACGCAACAGACGTTCCGGAAGGGAAATTGCCCAACAAGCTGACTTTCGTGTTCTCCAGCGATGCCTATAACGGCGAAGAGGATACCATCGAGAACATCGTGTTCGCCTTCCGCGGCGACGAGGCGAGTTGGAACGAAGGCGGTTGGTGGAATTATTACGAACAGCGCCTCTATGTCTACAACAAGGGCGATGTTTCGGCCGATTCCGACGGGAATATTACGTTGGAGATCCCCATCGGCGCGGCGCTCGAAGCCATGGCCGGGCAGTATGAAAAACAGCTTCTGCTCGGCCTGAACATCGAATCCTGTCCCGAATACAGCAACTACGACGGCAAGGGCCAGATGACGATCAAAAGCGTAACGCTCTCATACGAGGAGGGGTTTGAAGCCCCCGAACCCGAATTGCCCGCTGAATTGGATTGGGGCGTCGTGGAAAGCGGTGAAGCGTATTACAGGATTACCGAACGGGACGGCGTAACGAACGTGGCATACGAAAACGTTCCCAACACGCTTTGGGCGAACCTGTATGCGAATGTACCTTCCGGAACGGCCGCAACCGTCGAATTACAGTTGCGCAACAACGGGGAAAATACCGTCACCTATCGCCTGGACTGCGGCTCCACCGAAGGCGCCGTCGGGACAATCGAGCCGGGTGAAACCAAAACGGTCAAAACGGTACCGAACGGCGCGTACAACGTGATAAACTTCTTTGTGGACGGCGGCGTTGCTGGCACCGCTTCGGAAACGTACAGCGGCAATCTGGACATTCTGTCCGTAACGTTCAGCAGCGAATCTTCGGGCAGCGGGCTGTCCTGGTCGGGCACGGGCTATACGGTCACGGAAAAGGACGGCACCGTAAACGTCACCTATGCAAATATGAATCCGACGGGCTGGACGCCGCTCGCCGCTGAGGTGCCTTCGGATCTGGCGGCGAACTCCACGGTCACCGTACAGGTGCGCAACAACGGCACCGAAACGGTCAAGTACAAATACAGCCTCGACAAGAGCGGCGCTGCCGTCGCCGAGGTGTTCGGCACGATCGCCGGCGGAGCGACCGAAACGCTCACGCTGACCGCAGAGGGCGGCTATACGACCATCTGCCTGTTCTTCGATTGCTGCTACGACCCGGCGGCAGACACCGGCATCAAGGAATCGTACAGCGGCGACCTGGACATTCTGTCCGTAACGTTCAGCGGCGGAGCGGCCGAGCCCGGACCCGGCGAGGGCACGCCCGTCAGCGTCACCTGGGCAACATCGGATCCGGCTTTCGGAATCGTGCCCGGAGAGGACGGAACGGCGGTCAATTATACGGGCGTCAACGGATGGCAGAACATCAATTTCGACATCGCCCTCAGCGGCGGGCAGACGAGCATTTCGCTGACGCTGAAAAACAATTCCGACCATACGGTCAAGCTGAAACTGAACGCGCAGACGCAGGATTGGAGCGCGCAGATCGGCGCCGATTCCGATCCGGCCTGCGCCTGGGCGGAAGTGGAAGCCGGCGCAACGCAGACGCTTACGCTCATCTTTACCGCGGAACAGGCGGCGCAGGTCGCGCACGTACTGCTCATGGTCGATTGCTGGGATGACGGCACCGCGTACAGCGGCTCGCTGCTGCTGCAGTCGGTCACCGTGGCGTAAAAAACAAACAACGGCAGGAGAATATCATGGATTTCCCGAAAAATTTTGTCTGGGGGGCGGCGACCGCCGCCTACCAGATCGAAGGCGCGGCATACGAGGCGGACAAGGGCGAACACGTCTGGGATGCCGCCTGCCGCCAAAGGCACTATATTTTTGAAAACCATACCGCAGAAGTCGGGTGCGACCATTACCACCGTTTCCGCGAGGACGTGGCGCTGATGAAGGAAATGGGGCTGAAAGCCTACCGCTTTTCCGTCTGCTGGCCGCGCCTGATGCCGAACGGTACGGGCAAGGTGAGCGACGCGGGGCGGAGGTTTTACGACGAACTCATCGACGAACTTCTGCGGGCCGGCATCGAGCCGTATATGACGCTTTTCCATTGGGAATACCCTTACGAACTGTTCCACCGCGGCGGCTGGCTCAACCCCAATTCGCCCGAATGGTTCGAGGAATACGCCGCCAATATCGCCAAATTCTATTCGGACAGGGTACGGCACTTCATCACCGTCAACGAGCCGCAGTGCTTCATCGGCCTGGGCCTGTATGAGGGGACGCACGCCCCGTACCTGAAATACCCGATCGACGAGGCGCTCATCGCCTGGCACAACACGCTCAAGGCGAGCGGCCTGGCGGTTAAGGCGCTGCGCGCGCATGCGAAGCAGCCTGCCGAGGTGGGCGTAACGGTCGCCACGGCGGTCAAAATGCCGCACGACCCGGCAAAGGACGCAGCAGCGGCAGAATATGCGAACTTTTCCTATACCTGCCCGACCTTTTTCACGAACAGCTTTTTCACCGACCCTGTAGTGTTCGGCAGGTATCCCGAAGGTATGTTCGAGGGCTTCGGCGTCAAACCGTTCTACACGCAGTCGGACATGGAGATCATTAAGAGCGACATCGATTTTATCGGTCTGAACATCTATTCGGGCGAATATGTCACTGCGGACGGAAACGGCAGGGTGTGCACAGTGACGCCGGGCATGAATACGCCGAAAACGGATATGCGCTGGAACGTGCATCCCGAATGCCTGTACTACGGGCCGAAGGCGTTTTACGAGCGGTATAAGCTGCCCGTGTATATAACCGAAAACGGCGTAGCCGTAACCGAATGGCTCTCGTCCGACGGAACGCTTGCCGATCCTTCCCGCGTCCAGTTTATCCGCGAATATCTCAAACAGCTCGCCCGCGCATCGGAAGACGGGGCGGACGTACGCGGCTATTTTTACTGGTCGCTGATGGACAATTTCGAGTGGACGGAAGGTTTTTCCAAGCGGTTCGGGCTTATCTATGTGGACTACGACACGAAAAAGCGCATCCTCAAAGACAGCGCAAAGTTCTATGCGGACGTTATTCGTACGAACGGAAAGAATCTGTAATTGAATCAAAATTCCCCCGCATGGCGGGGGAATTTTTTGAAACTGGTTGACACGGTGCTCTGCGTCGGGTATTATAAAATCAAGAGGAGAAAATTCATGGAAAAAACAAAAATTTTTGCCGACAGGAATCTGACGGTCGGGCAGATCGACGGGAACATATACGGCTCTTTTTTAGAACATTTGGGCAGGGCGGTCTACGGCGGCATCTACGAGCCGGGGCATCCGTCTGCCGATAAAGAAGGATTCCGGGAGGACGTTATCGCTCTCATTCGTGAATTGGGCGTGCCGTTAGTGCGCTATCCGGGCGGCAACTTTGTTTCCGGGTACGACTGGAAGGACGGCATCGGCCCGAAGAGCGAACGCAAAGCGCGGCTCGATCTGGCATGGGCGAGCATCGAACCCAACGAGTTCGGAACCGACGAGTTTATCCGCTGGTGCTGCAAGGCCGGTATTTCTCCCATGCTTGCGGTGAATATGGGTACGGGTACGCCCAAGGACGCGCTGGAGCTGTTCGAATACTGCAATCATCCGTCGGGAACGTATTATTCCGATCTTCGTCGCAAAAACGGGGCGGAACAGCCGCACGGCGTACGGTATTGGTGCCTCGGCAACGAGATGGACGGCGACTGGCAGATTTGCGGGCTGGATGCGGAGAGCTACGGCAAAAAGGCGATGCAGACGGCTCGAATGCTGCGTTGGGCGGATGGAAAGCGCGCAGGCGAAGCGGGCGCGGCGAAGCTGGTCGTATGCGGCAGCTGCCATTGCGACATGCCTACCTATCCCGAATGGGACAGGATTGTTCTGGAAAACACCTATGAGGAAGCGGATCTTCTGTCCATGCACCGTTATTACGAGTATAAGCCGTCGTCCAAAGATCCGCTTCGCGATTTTCTGGGCAGTGCCGACAATATGGGCGAGTTTATCGATACCGTCGCGGCGACGATCGAATACGTCCGCGCGAAAAAGCGTTCCCGCCGCCGCGTGCATATCAGTTTCGACGAATGGAACGTATGGAATCAGAGCGCGCCGCGCACCGCGCCGAACTGGGTCAAGGCGCCCGCGCTTTTGGAGGATTCCTACACGTTCCGCGATATGCTCGTGGTCGGCGGTATGCTGAACACGCTGCTCAACCATTGCAATGTGGTCAAGGCGGCGTGCCTCGCGCAGCTGGTCAACGTCATCGCGCCCATCATAACGCAAAACGGCGGCGGAGTTTTGCGGCAAACAATTTTTTATCCATTCCGATATGCTTCGCGATTCGGTAGGGGCGAAACGGTGCGCACTTTCTCCGATTCGGCACGGTTTGAAAATATGCACGGGCGCGCGCGCGTTATCAACGAGGCGGTTGCGCACAATGCCGTGCGCCGCGAGGTATGCGCGTTCCTGTGCAATTATTCGGAGAGCGCGGAAACGGTCGTCCTTGAACTGCGCGACTTCGGCGATTTGCGATGCGCGGAGTTTGTTTCGATGGAGAGCGCCGACCTCGACGCGCGCAATACGTTTGCCGCGGGCGAAAAGGTCTGTCCCGTGCAAAAGGAGGCTGTCCCCGTTAAAGACAGTGCGGCAGAGGTACGGCTCGCGCCCATGAGTTGGAATTTTTTGCGCTTTTCCTATTGAGGAGGGAACGAAATGCAGGACGAGAGTGTACGAAAGGCGGAGGCGTTGGTATCGAAGATGACGGTAGAGGAGGCGGCGTCGCAGCTTCTGCATAGTGCGCCCGCCATCGAACGTTTGGGGATTCCGGCATATAACTGGTGGAACGAGGCTCTGCACGGGGTCGCGCGGGCGGGCGTTGCCACGGTATTCCCGCAGGCGATCGGCCTTGCGGCGATGTTCGACGATGTGCTGCTGCACAAAGTGGCGGGAACCATCGCGGAGGAGGCGCGCGCAAAATACAACGCCGCGCAGGTTTACGGAGACATTGACATTTACAAGGGTCTGACCTTTTGGTCGCCGAACATCAATATATTCCGTGACCCGCGCTGGGGCCGCGGTCAGGAAACGTACGGGGAAGATCCGTACCTCACCTCGCGCCTGGGGGTGGCGTTCATCACGGGGTTGCAGGGGAACGGTGAAACGATGAAAGCGGCGGCGTGCGCCAAGCATTTCGCCTGCTATTCCGGTCCGGAAGAGGGCAGACATTCCTTCAACGCCGTTGTCGCGCCGAAAGATTTGGAGGAAACATATCTTCCTGCTTTCGAAGCTGCGGTGCGGGAAGGGAAAGTCGAGGCGGTAATGGGCGCGTACAACGCGCTCAACGGCGAGCCGTGCTGTGCAAATAGTTTTCTCCTGGAACAAAAGCTGCGCGGCGAATGGGGGTTTGCGGGGCATGTCGTGTCCGACTGTTGGGCGGTCGCCGATTTCCATAAAAATCATCATTATACGGAAAATGGGCCGCAGTCGGCGAGCATCGCGGTGCGGCGCGGCTGCGATTTGAACTGCGGCTGCACTTACGAAAATCTGATGGAGGGGTTGCGGCAGGGATTGATTACGGAAGAAGAAATCCGTCGTTCCTGCGTCCGCGTATTTACTGCGCGTTTTCGGCTCGGCATGTTCGGCAAGACGGAATACGATGGCATCCCGTACGAAAAGGTCGCCTGCCCCGCGCACAAAAAGCTGGCGCTGCGCGCCGCGCGGGAGAGTATCGTGCTTCTTAAAAACGACGGGATTCTGCCTTTGGACGCAAAGCGGCTGAAAAAGATTGCGGTCATCGGGCCGAATGCGGATTCGCGCGCGGCTCTTTATGGTAATTACAACGGCGATTCGGGGGAATTCATTACCGACCTTGCGGGGATCCGCGCGGCGGTGAAGGGTGCGCGGGTATTCTATTCAAAGGGTTCCGACCTCTGTCGCGACGACGCCCCGCTGTGTAAACCCGACAATCTGTTTAGTGAAGCGGTAGCCGCCGCAAAAGCGAGCGATGTTGTCGTTCTCTGTGTGGGGTACGACGGAACAATCGAGGGCGAGGAGGGAGATGCGGGCAACTATTTCGCATCGGGCGACCGGAGTGACCTTCTTCTGCCGCCCTGCCAGAGGCGGCTGTGCGAGGCGGTTTTGTCCGTCGGCAAACCTGTCGTGTTGGTCATACACAGCGGCGGGGGCATCGATGTGAGCGAATACGAGGGGCGGGTTTCCGCAATCCTCCAGGCATGGTACAGCGGGGAACGGGGCGGCGAGGCACTCGCCGATATTATATTCGGAAAAATATCCCCGTCGGGCAGGCTCCCGGTTACGGCGTACCGCAACGACAGTGCGCTCCCGCCGATAACCGAATACTCCATGCGCGGCAGAACCTATCGCTATTTGCGGGAGGAGCCGCTGTATCCGTTTGGGTTCGGGTTGTCGTATACGTCATTTTTGTACAGCGGACTCAGAGCGGAGGTGCGCGGCGGCGCGATCGAGTGCGCGGTTACGGTCGAAAATACGGGCGGGCGGGGCGCCGATGAAGTCGTGCAGGCATATTTGCGTTTTGAAGGGGAGGCGTACGAAAAACCGAACTGTTCGCTCGTCTTTTTCCGCCGCGTGCATATCGGTGCGGGGAAAAAAAGGAGAATAAAATTTACGGTATCCCGCAGGCAGCTCGAAAGCGTAACTGAAGAAGGGAAGAGGATAATTTTTAAGGGCGGATATACATTGTATGTCGGAGGAAAAGCGCCGAGCATCAATCAATATTCAAAAGCTGACAATAACGAATGGCTTGCTTTTCAGTTTTTGTTATAGTTCATTGGGGGAAAATTGGGGGAACTATTTGATATAAAGCGTAAAAAACGGTGGTTTTTAGCTCAAAAACGGGTAAAAACGGCGTTTTTCTGAGAAGTCAATTCGCCTCTGGTTCCGTCATTCGTTGCTGACGCGATTGCGCCTGCGGCGAACAATCGCTATTCCGTTCCTTACGAATCCAGGATCAGCGATTTTGGAATAATTCGAACCTCTTTGTGATTCGCAAGACGTTCGGATTATTTTTTTCTATCAACACTTATAAATCGTTCTCAATATAAAAAATCAAGGCGGAGTCCGTTACAGACTCCGCCTTTTGCCGTTATTCATGGTTTATAATGTTCGGCGCAACCTTATTGCATAAGATAAAAATGCATTTTTATACCGCACGCCTCGGCGGTATTCTCTAAATTCGTCGTCCGATTGCCGGAGTAGTGCAGAAAGGAGCCGAACTTTTTGTCGGGGGATATTCACTTTATTATAAGAGTGCGCTAACTTATCCATACCGACAGTATAGTATAAAATATCTGACAAAAACAGCCGTATTAAAAATTTTCCGAGGAGGAAAAGGGTTTTAAAGAAAAGGCGGACGGAGATAGGGAGCAACAAATGCCGATATCTTACGAGGGAAAAACTGTAATAAGTAGCTTTTTTGAACCGCCGTGTTGCTGGGGGGGGGATCCGGGGGGATTCGCGGATAGTTCAGTTGATCGGTATTTAAAATTATAAAATAAATTTGTTCGCCTTGTAATCGCTCGCCGTGATTCCGACAACTTCTTTGAAGGCCCGTTGAAAGGTGCGCATATTGTTAAATCCGTGTTTTTCTGCCAATTCTGTCAGTGTTTTGCAGTTTCTGTCCTCTAAAACTTTCAGAATGCGCAGCTTATTCAGATACTTGGTGATGGAAGTGTTGAGAATTTTTTGGCAGATTTTTGAAAAATAATATTTGCTGTATCCGAAATGACCGGCCAAGAGATCCAACGACAGGTCCTCGCTGTAATGTTCGTCAAAATAGATCAGGATATCCTTTGTCAGGTTTTCATCCTGATTTTTTGTCCGTTTGACGAGCGGGATAGTGCGCAAAATAATCCCCATCAGAGCGGCGATGCAACCGTTGATAAAAGTTTCATCTTTGCGGGAGTAATGTGTCGTCAAATAGAGCGGCCCGTCTACATTGTAGGTGTGCTTTTGTATGAGCCGTATCAGGCAGAGTATTTCGCTGCACGTATCGGAATCGGTTATAAAATTGCTGGAAAGCATGAGGTTTTTTGTTTTTTCCTTATATTCGGGGCAAAGCGCGATGGGGATCACGATGGAGATGGACTTGAGTTTTTGCGGGTTGGGATAGCTGTGCGTATCGAAACTGTCGATCATGGCGACGTCGCCTTTGTTCATCAGGCGGCTTACTCCGTTGACGGTCACGAGCAGCCCGCTTTCCAGCGAATAAAGCAATTCGATATGCCGGTGAAAATGCGGCTGACAAAAATTATCGTTTTCGCTTATATAGAGCCTTTCGATCAATTCTCTATACTTTTCATATAATTCAATCATGCCGCATCCTCTAAAAACAGCAATTATTGTCGCATAATTGGTCTGTTTATGTATTGAAATTTATATTTTTTACGATATAATGATAACAGAAATATCTTCAAAAGTCAATAGGCACGAGGTTTTTTATGACTGTAAACGACTATATTCGAGAAAATTGGAAAAACAGTATTCGTGCGGGAGAGAATAAAGGGTTGCCGTATCCGTTTAATTCACCGTCATGCGAACAGACGAGCGACGTCGGGTTTGAAAACTTTTTTTATTGGGATACATACTTTATCAATCTCGGTTTGTTGTGTGACGGAATGCGAGATCAAGCATTAAATAATATCAAAAATATGATGTTTTTGATCGATCGCTACGGCTATATGCCGAATGTCGCCACGCCGGGAGGGGATAACCGATCGCAATTTCCTTTATTTATTCCGATGTGCCATGTTTATTGGCAGCATACGGGAGATACAGCGTTTATCCGCACAGCGTACCCCTATATGGAAAAGGAATATTCCTTTTGGATGAAAGAGCGTATGACTCCGTGCCGATTGAACCGATACGGCAACAACGCAGATGCGAAAGTGCATCAAGATTTTTATAAGATCATCATGCGCGAACGGCTCGGAGGGGAGAAGAAACAGAAAGAAAGCATTGAGTACTTAGGTTCAAATTTACTGTCGGAAACGGAGAGCGGATGGGATTTTACGCCGCGGTTTCAGGCGCGCGCCGAACAATATGCTCCCATTGATCTGAACAGCCTTTTATATGCCAATGAAAGGATACTTGCGCATTTCGGGCGGATTTTGGGCAAAAAAAATTCTTATGCAGAAGCGGCAGAGAACAGGCGGCGGTTGCTGGAAGATTTTTGTACGGTCAACGGAATATTCTACGATTATAATTTTATATACGGCAGCTGCTCCCCGCTCGTCAGCGCGGCGCTGTTTATGCCGTATCTGTGCGGTGTATCCGACGATAAAGACAAAGCTCTGCAAATTTTACAAACTTTGGATACCGCATTTGGAATTCCGGCGACATCCCAAACGAAAGATTTCGGCTTATATCAGTGGTGTTATCCGAATATATGGCCGCCCTTGGAGTGCTTATCCGTTATGGCGTTGGATCGCGTCGGGTTAAAAACAGAGGCGAAACTTCAAGCCAAAAAGTACATCGATTTGGTGGATCGCTGCTGGGAAGAAACGGGCAGCCTTTGGGAAAAATACGATTGCATAACCGGGCGCAAAGCGTGCGTGCATGAGTATGCCGAATCTAAAATGCTCGGCTGGACGGCGGGAACATACCGCGTGTTTGAACAATATCTCGCCGAAGGGCGGATGATACACAATTTTTCGATCGAAAAAAAGGAGGACGTTTATGAAACAATTTAGCAAGATATTCGGAGTAGTGATAGCCCTTATGCTCGTTTTTACGATGATGGCGGGCTGTATGCAAAAGCCGGAAACGGTAACGGGAGACTATGAATTCAGTATTACGCCCGATCCGCAGACCGAAGTAACTTTGGTCGTCGCGTGCCAGGCGAGCAACGACGAGCGGAATATCATTACAAAATTGGGAGAGGGATTTCAAAAATATTATCCGAAAGTGACCATTGAAATACAGCCTGTTTCGGGCAATCTGATCGGCACGATGATGGGTTTTTTCCAAGGCGGCAATATGCCGGATATTTTTCAGACGTCAAGTTTTGAAATGCTCAGCTTAGGGAATGCCGGCGTAACGCTGGATCTCGATGCGTATATCGACGCAGAGGAAGCGGCGGGGACCTTTTCAAGGGACGATTATTATGAATCCTTTTTCAAACTCGGTCAAAGCAATTTCGACGGAGACCAATGGATGATCCCGCGCGCAGCGGATCAGGTGGTCTGTCACTACAACGCCCGCCTGTTGCGCGAAGCGGGGGTAGACGTCGATTCGGAAAATTCTCTCATCAAAAACGGCTGGACGTGGGAAGATTTTCTCACCGTTTGCGATCAGGTCCGGAAATCGGATAAATGGAAAAATTCTGACCGCACTTTGCTGGACGGCTATCTGAATTGGGAGGCGGTGTTCAATCCCATCATCATGTCCTGCGGCGGCGGATATTACGACGAGAACAATACCGTCGTCATCGATAACGAGGGTACCCGCGCAGCGTTGAATTTAATGAAAGATCTGATCGATAAAAAGATCAGTTCGAAGTTTACCGGTCTGCAGGCGAATTTTCAGGGCGGAGAGGGTATCTTTATGTTCCATTCGCAGGCGGCATCCATTCAGGTGCGCAATTTGCAGGGAGTATACGGCAGCAATTTCAAGGAAAGCGATTATAACGTCGTCACTTTCCCGATCATCGATGAAGAAAATCCTATGGTAGGCTGCGGCGTTTCCGGTTACTGCGTTTCTTCCACCATCACCGATCAGGCGCGGCGCGACATCGCATGGCAGTTCCTTAAATTCATGCTGAGCAAAGAGGGGCAAAACATAATCGCGGACTGCGGCACGAATTATCCGCCCATTCGCAGGGATATGGCCGACCCCAAAAACCCGGAAAACCATTGGGGCGTCGGATATGAGGCTTATAATTTGGAAGCGTTTACCTGGGCGAGCGAAAACGATGCGATCTGCCCGACCGATTTCATTTTGGCGCACGCCGAACGCGCCGACGATTTGCAGACGGTCATCGAAACTTTGATCGGCAACTATATCGATACGGGCAGGAGCTTGGATGATTCGCTGAATATAGCGGAGCAGCAGCTCGAATATTGGCTGACGCACTGATTTTTGCGGGGATAGGGTATGAAATCGTTCAAATGCAGCAAAAGCCAACTGAAAACGGATATTGCGGGCTATTCGTTCGTGTCCCTTGTTGTCATAGGCGTGGTCGTTTTCACGTTTATTCCCGCGATACAGTCTTTTGTATACAGTTTTTTCAATTATGACGGCTTTTTGAAGATGGAATTTATCGGTTTCGGCAATTTCCTGTATATGTTTCAGCAGGATTTCGAAATCGGAAAAGTTTTTGCGAACACATTCATTTACGCGGCGATCACCGTGCCGCTTGGCATGATACTCGGATACGCGCTGGCATTGCTCGCAAACAGCAAGGTGCAGGGGATTTCCGTGTTTCGGGTCCTGTTTTATCTCCCCGTGATCATTCCTTCCGTCGCCTCCGGCGTACTGTGGAAAGATATATTTTCCCCCGCGTACGGGATTTTTAATCAAATCATAGGGATATTCGGGTTGCATTCCGACTTTTTTGAAAGCGCATCGAGCGCGCTTCCTACCCTCATTTTGACGACGGTGTGGAGCACGGGCGGGAGCATGGTCGTTTGGCTGGCTGCTTTCAAAAATATCCCGCAGGGGCTGTACGAAGCCGCGCGTTTAGACGGGGCGAGCCGCGTAAAACAGCTCATCTATATCACCGTTCCCATGTCGACGCCGATGATTTTCTACAATTTGGTCACAGGGATCATCGGCAGCCTGCAATGTTTCAGCACCTTTATCATCGCGAGCGGTTCCGGCGGTACCGGCCCCGATAATTCGCTGTATTTTATCGCAGTCAAAATTTACAACGAGGCATTTACGCGCATCGGTATGATGGGTTATGCATGCGCGCTCGGTTGGGTGCTCTTTCTGATAACTTTTCTGCTCACGATGCTGGTATTCAAAACGAGCGGCTGGGTGCAGTATGCGGAGGACATGTGATATGATAAAAAATTCGCGGCTGCACAAACTCGTCGATAAGGTGATCGTCTATATTCTTTTGGTCATCGTCGCCGTGTTTTTGATTTTTCCGTATGTTTTTATGCTGAACCGCAGCTTTATGGAAAGCTGGGAGATCATGAGTGCGGAGATCAAATTTTTCCCTTCCGTATGGACGGTAGAGGCGTATATCAAAATGTTTTCGCAGCAAAATTATCTGCTGTATACGTTGAATACGCTGAAAGTCGTCGTCTTTAACGTGATCGCCGTGCCGCTGTCGGCATCGCTGTGCGCATACGGGTTTGCAAAAATCAAATTCCGCGGCAGAAAAATCGTATTCATGCTGGTGCTCTCCACCATTATGATCCCCGGAGCGGTCACGCAGGTCCCGCTGTACGTACTCTTTGCCAATCTCGGCTGGACGGAAAGCGTATTGCCGCTGACTATCCCCGCCATCTTCGGCGGCGGAGCCATCAATATCTTTTTAATGATGCAGTTTATGCGGGGCATCTCCAATGAGATCGAGGAAGCCGCCAAAATCGACGGAGCCGGCTATCTTCGCCGTTATCTGTACATTATGCTGCCCCTGTGCGCGCCCATCTTGCTCTATGTGGCAGTGGGGGCGTTCGGGAGCAACTGGTCGGATTTCTACGGCCCGCTGATTTATCTGCGCGATTCAAACAGCTATACGCTTGCGGTCGCCATCTATTACGACAGTATTACAACGAACGTTGCCATGGAATCGGCAAATGTTCGCATGGCGGCGGGGGTATTTATGTCGATTCCGCCCGCACTGCTGTTTTTGTTGTATCAGAGAAAACTTGTAGACGGCATTCAGATGGGTGCGGTCAAAGCATAATCAATCCAGGGAGGAAAAACAATGAAAAAGTTCGTATTATTGCTCTTATCGGCTTTGCTGATGGTATCGTTGTCCGTCGGTATCTGCGCCGCGGCATCGGAGAGCGGGGAAACGGCGCCCTTTGCCAACTCGCTCACAGTCAGCGATCAGGCCGCGCACGACAGTAACGGCGGGACATGGGGCGTGCAAACCCTGCCGGACGGCACCGCCTGCGGCGAATCTATTCAGATCAAAATGAATACGTCTCTGACGGCGGGATATTTCCAAAAGACGCAGAATGACGGCAATCACTTTACGCATATCGCGCTATATACGAAAATTGCAGGCGATGCGGATTACGCATGGCATACTTTGGCAGAGTTGAACAAGCAAAAAGATTCGGATGGGAAAAGCTATATTTCGGAGGTGTGCCAGCGCGGCGATATGTTGGTCATCCGCTTTGAAAGTATGTGGGGCGCGAAAGAATTTTCCCCCTTAGACGTCAAGGCGGTAAAATTGATGCAGGGGATGCAGTGGCTGGTGCAAAAGCCGAATTTGGACGGCGACCAATGGCACAATTATCCCAACGGCGGCGCGGGTACCCCGTCTGCGGATACGGGCGTCAATGAGGATATCGTTCTGCAATTCACGAAGTATTACAACGGCACCGATAACGACACTTTTATCCCGTACAGCGATTTGAGCGGCGAGGATACGCTCACCGTCAAAACGCAGCCCGCCAAGCTCAATTATGCCATCGGGGAAACGTTCGATGCGAGCGGACTCGTGCTGGAAGCCACGGTCGGCGGAAATGCGCAGGAGGTTCCCGTATATGCTTCGATGGTCAGCGTTGAAAATAAGACGTTTACCGAAACGGGCGAACAAAAGGTAACCGTGTCTTACGGCGGAAAAAATGTGGAGATCGCCGTAACGGTCACCGATCTGCCCCTCGATCATATTGCGATTACGCAAATGCCCTCCAAAACCGTGTATACGGCGGGAGAAGAATTCGACAAAGCGGGCATGGCCGTTACCGCCTATCCCACGGAAACGGACGAGGACGGACGGGTTTTGGATGCTTCCGTTTATACCGTGAGCGGTTACGATGCGACGGTCGTCGGAGAGCAGACGCTCACCGTCACCTACATGAATCAGACGGCAACTTTTAAAATTACCGTAAACGCGCCCGAAATGACAAATTTCATCGATTTTGATACGAACGTATGGCCGTATCACAATATATCCGAAACTTCGGAAGTAAACGGCGTACAGGTCGGGCACACGTTGGAGATCAAATTGACCGTGCAACAGCCCAATTATCTGTACGGAACCGATAAAAAAACCAATCAGGGCACGCACATCGAGCTGTATGCAAAAATAAAAGGCAGCGATGAATACGCTTGGTATACCGTGCAGCAGCTGACGGAAATGAAAGATTCCAACGGAATGCCGTATATTGCCCGCGTTGCGCAGCGCGAGCAAACGCTTATCCTCTATTTTGATACTTTCTACGGCAATGAGCCTACCAAGGAATTTACTCCGCTCAATGTAAAGGCGATCAAATTGAAGGCGGGTATGCAATGGGCGGCGCAGTATGGCAGTGCAAATTGGACGGACGGCGGAGAAGACGCCATCATGCCCGGCGATACAGGGGTGAAGGACGACATTATTTTGCAGATCGAGCAGCTGTATCACGGCAAAGAGAGCGCTACTTCCTGTGATATATTCTCTTATTATTATGAATCGGTCGACAGCCTTACCGTAAAAACGCAGCCCGATAAAAGGGCGTACCTGCCCGGCGAGGTGTTTGAACCTGCGGGCATGGTGTTGCAGGCGACCAAAAACGGCGAAACGTTCGACGTGAACGGGACGGCGAGCATGGTGCTGTATGACGGCGCTCCCTTGGAAAACGGAGATACGAGCATAGACGTAAGCTGGGGCGGAAAAACGGTTTCCATCGCCATCGAAGTTACGCCGGAAATCGATCATATCGCCGTAGCAAGTGCGCCCGCGAAAACAGAGTACGGTTTGGGCGAGGTGCTTGTGCCCGATCTTACGGGGCTCGTGGTAAAAGCCTATGCGGCGAATGACGCCGAAGGATGGACGGTTGTAAATTCCGAATTGACGATCAGCGGGTACGACATGACGGTCGCGGATACCTATTCGGTTGAAGTGACATACCGTAACTTTAAAACTTCGTTTGAAATTACGGTTTCCGATAATAATCCGGACAGCAGGATGACCTTTTATCACGGCAGCCCGATCCAAATTACCGACCAGGCAGGAACCCTTTCGGTGCGCTTCAATTTTGAAAATATTACCGTAAAAACGGGCTTTTGGAGCCTGTACAAGGTCGATGCCGTATCGAATGTAAAAGATAAAGTCTTCTTGCAGGTTTCCGATCTGTATAAAGGCGATAAATTGGAAGTGGGAGAATGGTACTCCGTCGGTGAATTGATGAATGTTTATGACGGCAATAATATGCCGTATATCGCGCGGGCTTCTCAATTCGGGGAATCTCTTGTGTTGCATCTGGATACCTACTTCGGGGGCAGCGAACCTTCTCTCGAATTTACGCGGGAATGCGTTTCGGCAATGCGGCTGGAAGAAGGGCTGTTCTTCGTCGAGTATAGCACCAATAACTGGGGAGATCAGTCCGGTTGGGAAAATAATCTTTCGAGTTATACGATGATCCCGAATGCGATTTTGCGCGATACGGTGGAGATCGAAATGAATATCGTCGGAACCTCGTGGCTGCGCCCGTTTAAGGAAGACGCAAACGGAAATATGGCGGAAGATGCGCTCGTAGTGAAAACCATGCCGAACAAAACGCAGTATGCGGTGGGGGATGATTTCGATCCGACCGGGTTAGTCCTCCATGCAAAATACCGCGACGGCGGGGAAGAAGATATTGCAATTACCGACAGAACGGTTTGCTCTTACGATTTTTCGGAAGAGGGCAAAGCGATCGTAACGGTCAATTTCAACGACGGCTCCGTTACGCTGGAAGTGAACGTCGGGGAAGATGCCCCTTCGTCGCAGCCGGGCGGCGGGTGCAGCGGGGCTGCCGGTTTCGGCGGGATCGCGTTGCTTTCCTGCATGGCGATTGCGGCTTGTGTGCTGCTGATTGCGCGTAAGAGGACAAATCGATGAAAAAAAAGCTATTATCGGCGGTCGCCTTGGCGCTGGTATCGGCATTTTTTCTCGCGACGGCAGCCTGTTCTGCGAACAGGCTGCCCGACGAGCGGGAACTTTCCGCACAGGAATATTCGATTTTGAATACCGTCGGGCGCGACAGCCTCGGAAGATACAGTGCGCCCTCCGATTCGGTGAAAAAAGATAAGGACCGCTATGTCGGGCTGTTTTATTTTTTGATCCACAACAATGCCGCGGATATGCAGGGAATTTATGACGTAACCGAAATTTTGGAGAAGTACGGCAGGGAAGGGTTTAATACAGACAGCGACTTTTCTCCCTCCGGGAAGTGTCATGTTTGGGGCGAACCTGTATGGGGGTATTACAGTACGCCGGACGAATGGGTGATGCGCAAGCAGATCGAAATGTTCGTATTTTCGGGGATAGATTTTTTGGTGTTGGATTGCTCGAACGGACCATTATTTGAAGAGGCTACAGATGTTTTATTTGAGTTGATTGCAGAATACCGCGCCGCGGGCTGGCCCGCCCCGCAGATCGTCTATCAGCTGAACGGCGGGGGCGTGATGGAAAGGGATATTCAGCAGTTAAAAACAATTTACAACCGGTATTATACGGACGAGCGATTCGATTCCGTATGGTTTGCGCCGGAGGGGCGGCCGATGGTGATCTGCCTGGAAAAAACGCAGGTGTATCTCGAAGGGGAAAACGCTGCGGAAGAAGAAAAAATGCTTTCGCAGTTTTTCCATATCAAAAATTCCTATTGGCCGACGGATAGTTATTTCACGAATAACAGCGTGCCTTGGATGGATTTCAATATCGATCCGAACGTAATGGGCGGCTGGGTAAGCGTGTCCGTTGCGCAGCATACGACGTCGATGATGTCGGATACGGAAGGCGCGCGCGGCAGAGGCTGGACGCTGCTGGGCGGGAACGACCATGAAAATTTTGCGGCGGGCGCGAATTTGGATCATCAGTGGGACAACGCGATCGCCAAGGACAGCGAAGTCGAGTACGTTTTCGTAACGGGTTGGAACGAATGGGGTGCGCAGAAGATGTACCGCCCGGATATGGATCCCGTCAACGGATATGTGATGATCGATCAGTTCAACGACGAATATTCGCGCGACCTTGAACCGACGTACAGTTCGGGCATGAAGGATAATTTTTATCTGCAAAATATGCGCAGGATCCGCGAATGGAAGTATGAAAGCCCCGTTCAATATCAAATCCCCGCGGCATCTCCCGCGTCCGTCGATGACCGGGCATGGAGCGACGCGGCAACATATTTGGATTTTACGGGGGAAGCCATCCAAAGGAATGCTCCCCGCTTTGACGGGGCGTATTCGGGGATTTATCTGACGGACGATACGGCGAGGAACGACATTGCCTCCGTCGATGTCGCGCGCGACGGCGAAAATCTGTATTTCCGCATAACGGTCAGCGGGGAGGCGATTATCCCTTACAGCGAAGGGGATACGAGCTGGATGAATATTCATATCCGCACCGATGCCGCCGAAAACGATGCGTGGGGTTACAATTTCGTAATCCGCGAGAACGGCAGGGTGATGGCCGCCGAAAACGGTACATATACTGAAAAGGGAAAAGCGGATACATTTGTTTTGGGCAATCAAATGTATGTGCGCGTTCCGCTCTCCGTTTTGGGGCTTTCGGAGAATAAATGCAATATCGAGTTCAAAGTGAGCGACCATGTGACCGATCCGGGCGATGTGCTGAGTTTTTACAATTCGGGCGACAGTGCGCCGATCGGCGGGCTGAGTTGGTCGTTCGGATATTGAGTATTGTCGGAGGAAAAATATGAAATTCAAAAAAGTTGTTTGCCTGCTTTGTGCGGCTGCGTTTTTCGCTCTGTGCGGATGCGCAGGGGAGGAAAGTTTCGTCGACGAAGATTATTCGTTTTATAACGGTGAAAGAACGGTAGACACCCGTTCGCTTTCCCCGAAAGAATACGCTGTTTATAATACGGTCGGCACGGATATGTTCGGGCGCTCTTTCGGCGCGGCGGACGGGAGAAAGGAGGATAAGACACGCTATACGGGCATGTTTTATTTTCTGAATACCGGGAGCGGCAACGACGTAAAGGGCATTTACAACGTGACGGAGATCATCGAAAAATACGGGGAGGAAGAGTTCGGCAAAGATACGGCAAATTCCCCCGCGCTCGCTTCGCATATTTGGGGCGAGCCTGCGCTCGGATATTATTCCGCCGGCGATACGTTCGTCATGCGCAAGCATATCGAAATGCTCACCGCGGCGGGCATCGATTTTATTATTCTGGATTGTTCCAATACCGTAACCTACAACGACGTGGCGAAAAAGTTATTCGATATTATTGCGGAATACCGTGCCGCGGGCTGGAATGCCCCGCAGGTAATGTATATGCTTTCCAATTCCGCGCCGGATGCAGCACTGATCAATTTGCGGGATATTTACAGCACCTTTTATACGGATGAAAGTTATGCCGATGTGTGGTTCAGGCCGCAGCCCGAAAATAAGCCGATGCTCGCGATCTCTCCGGATGCGCGCGCCGAATTGGAGGAAACAAACGATCCGTTGGCGGAATACTTTTATTTCCGCGATACACAGTGGCCCATCAACGAAAACGGTTCGTATACTTTCCGCGAAAACGGTTTGCCGTGGATGGAATATGAGTATCCGCAGCCTGTGCATATCGATACGATGAATGTTTCCGTTGCCCAACATACGACCGTAAAATTTTCTGATAAAAACGGATCGAGGGGCAGAGGCTGGACGGAGGAGACGGGCAACGACCATGAAAACTTCGGCCGGGGCGCGAATTTTGAAAATCAATGGAAAACGGTGATGCAAAACGATGCGGCCCTGCGGTTTGTCACCATTACCGGCTGGAACGAATGGTCCGCGCAGAAATTGTATGATGCGAATTTGGGTACGCACAACGGATATTTTATGTGCGATACTTTCAATGACGAATATTCGCGGGATATCGAGCCGTCGTTGGAGAGCAAACTTTTAGATACTCCGTATTTACAGACGATCGGCTATGTGCGCGATTGGACGAGTACGGAGGCGGTGCATTACGATATCCCGGTAGGAACGCATTCCATGAGCGATTTTTCCGCATGGGAAAACGCGGCGGTCTATGAAGATTTTGTCGGAGAATCAAGTGTCCGGGAGTGGCCGCGCTTTGACGGCAAAGTAACGCTGCGTTCGCCTGCGGCCCGCGTGGATTTTCAATCCGTTTCCGTCTGTGTAGACGAGGAAAACGCAAATTTCCGCATCGAAACGGTCGGCACCATTCCGGCGAGGGAAGGAGATGACCCTTATTGGATGAATCTTATGATCAAACCCGCCAATTCGTTGTATACCGATGCTTACGGATATTCTTACGTAATTAACCGCGATGCGGATAATATATTGGCGGTCGATAAAAACGGCGAATACAAAACCGTGGGAAAAGCGGAAATTGCATATAATAACAATGTAATGCTTATAAGCGTCCCGCTTTCCGCTATCGGTCTGACAAAAGAGAATTGTTTCATGGATTTCAAGGTGGCCGATGACTTCGGAAACAATGTCATGGATTTTTATTCGGAGGGCGATTGTATGCCTGTGGGAAGGCTTTCCTATCGTTTCGGCTATTAAAGCTGTTTCTGTTGTGTATAGTAAAAAATTTGCCGGAATTTAAGAATACAAACGGAAAGCAGTACAGACGATATGGAAAATATAGAACTTTTAACGTGCAATAAAGCGGATAATTACTTCCTCTTCTGCAGACGGATGATAGAAAAAACTAAGACGAAATAAAAAAATCTCGGCAGACAGAATCACTTGATGGAGTGATTTTCGCCTGTCGAGACCTTTTTATCTAATTATCAGCAGTTTTTGATGTTAAAAAATTTGAAATTGTAAAGTTGTGTTGCATAAATTGTTTCGAAAAGAGAGACTCGTTGCAGCAAGTGCGATTATTTCGGAGAAAAACATATTTCCTTGTAAAGCAAGTATAAAAAAAGTATTATGGGCACTCTTTTGTTAACCACGAAATTGTGAATATGTGTTGCGTTTTTCCAAATCGAATTTGCTATAGACAATGATGTCGGATGTATCCCAAATAATTGCTTGCTGATTCATCAAAGACTTTGAATAATATTACAAATAGGATGAAACGTGCAATGAAACCGTTTAAGACGCAGGCACGTAGCCACGCCCTTGAGAAAGCAATGGATGAAATCACCGTTTAAGAAGAAATAGACAACAACAAATATTTGGTAGATTATCGCGGGGTGAAATGCTCCGCGATTTTTTTGTGTAACTACACATCCTGCGTAGACTTAGAAAAGATCGTTCAAAAGCGTCAATATTCCAAAAATATGTAACTTTTTTGGAATTTATGCGTTTAGATTGTTTTATGGAAACTGATAAAATAAATAAGGCCGGCGGGAAACAAGCAGTTTTTCGCCGGCCAAACGTTTGAAAGAGGTGATTTGTGTTCTCGTATAATAATGTTGTTTGAATTTGACCGTTCTACGGGTCAGCAACAATGCATTTCATATTAATTTTGTTAAGATTTAATAAAAACATGTATTGACTTGAAGATGTTTTCATTATATAATCTTATCGGTTGCAACAAACTATTTAATGTCTTTTATAGGAGGAAAGTATGAGCTTTATTCGGGGAAAGCATATTTAAACGGAGACGGCATGGCTGAACATCGGGGGTGTCGTTCGATCATTTCAGAACTTTGAATCAATATAAAATTTAAGGCGACCGACATCGAGTACGATTTTTTGAATATGTACAGTGCTGCGGGAGATTGCGCGCCGATCGGCCGGCTGAATTTCTCCTACGGATATTAAATCAAAAAGGAAGGAAAGGGCATGAAGTTAAAAAATCCGTTGCTGCCGTTAGAGAACTTTATACCGGACGGCGAGGCACACACGATGAGAGACGGAAGGACATATCTTTACGGTTCGATGGACGTGTATCCGGAATTTTGGTGCTGTGAGCGCTATAAAGTGTTTTCGACCAAAGGCATGGAAGATTTGCAGGATCACGGCGTGAGTATGGATGCGGCATGGATTCCGGATCCTGCGGTGCATTATCTGTACGCGCCCGATGCGATCGAAAAAGGCGGAAAAACGTATCTGTATATATGCTGCGACGATCAAAGCGAATGGGTGGCGGTCGCGGATACGCCGGCGGGGCCCTTTTCCGAACCGAGCAAAATGGAGGGAGCGCAGGGGATCGATCCCGCGGTATTTGTGGACGATGACGGAACGGCATACTATTATTGGGGGCAGTTTCAGCTGAACGGTTGCAGACTCAAAGAGAATATGCGGGAGATAGAGGAGGGCAGCGTCGTACGGGGGCTGATCACCGAAAAGGAGCATTTTTTCCATGAGGGAAGCAGCATGCGCAAACGCAACGGGATATATTATCTTGTGTTTGCGGACGTATCGCGCGGCAAACCCAGCCCCTACGGAGGCACACCTACCTGTTTGGGGTATGCAACTTCAACAAACCCGCTCGGACCGTTTACATATCGCGGCGTGATCATCGACAACGCGGCATGCGATCCTGCAAGTTGGAACAATCACGGGAGCATCGAAGAAATTGACGAGCAGTGGTACGTGTTTTATCATCGCTCCACCTGCGGCGAATCGCGGATGCGGCGCGCGTGCTGCGAACGGATATATTTTGATGAACAGGGGCTGATACAAGAGGTTCCGATGACGAGCAGCGGAGCAAATGCCTATTTGGATGCGAAAGGCTTGCTTTTTGACGCTCCGCTTGCCTGTGCCCTTTCGGGAACGTGTTATATCGACGCTTTAAAACGCGGCAGGGAGGAAAGAATAGTCCGGATAGAGGAGGGAGACACTGCGGTATTTCGGTATATCCGTATGGCGGGAGAACGGCAGTGCAAAATAAAGACGGAAGGGAAAGGAATATGTATACTGACGGCCTGCGATGCGAAGGGCGAAGAAAGGGAACTTGGCCGCGCATATGTTGAAAAGGGAGGAGAAACCGCTTTTCCGATTGAACCCGTGGAGGGGATATATGAATTGAAATTGGAGTTTCGGACCCCGGAGGATCTGGAATTTATATCGTTTACACTTCAATAGAGCGATTAACGGAAAAATTTAAGTTTGAAAAAACTCATGAAAGAGAGGGGTGCAGAATTAAGCACGTCCCTCTTTTTATTTCGGCGATATTTGAATTTTGGCCAGGAAATGCCCGAAAAATTAAAAAATGGAGCATTTTTTCGCTTTTTTTTAATTTTCGGCAAAAAATCGGGCGGCGTCGCCAAAAACAAAATTTTAAAAAAAATCATCTGAATTTGTTGAATCGTCGATAAAAATGTGCTATATTGTAAGCAAAAAAATCCATTCGGGGGAGGTGCAAAAAATGCGAAAAATTTTTACGTTGAGTTTTGACGACGGTATCGAGCAGGATAAACGGCTTATCGTCCTGCTCAAAAAGTACCGTTTAAAATGCACGTTCAACATCAATTCGGGGCTGTTGGGCACAGGGGGAACGGTCCCGCTTGCGGACGGCACGCCCGTGCGTCACGATAAAATTGCGCCGGGCGAGGTGCGGCGGGTGTATGAAGGGTTCGAAGTTGCGTCGCATACGCAAACGCACCCGCTTCTCACGCAGTGCCCGCCCGTGCGCATCATAGAGGAAACGGTGGGCGACTATTTGAAGCTGAGCGAACTGGTCGGCTACCCTGTGCGCGGGTTTGCCTATCCGGGCGGACATCCCAACCGCGACCGCCTCGTCACCGAGCTCCTGCGCGGCTGTACGTCGCTCGCGTACGCGCGCACCATCGTATCCACCTACGGCCTTGCTTTCCCGGAGGATTTTTTGGAATGGAACCCGTCGCTGCATATCCTCGACGCGCGCACGGACGAGCTGATCGACCGGTTTTGCGCCGCGCGGGAAGATTCGCTCCTGTATATCTGGGGTCACTCGTACGAGCTGGACGGCCGCGGCGGCTGGGAACGCGCGGAAGAAGTTTTTGCCCGCCTCGCATCCATTGAGGATGCCGAGAGCATGACCAATATGGAAGTATATACGCTCGTGCAGGGAGTAAAAAATGCGTAAGATCAAAGTGGGTGTTTTGGGCGGTTCGCGCGGCAAAACGATGATGGAGTATGCGGAAAAATCGGACGACTGCGAACTTGCGGCGGTGTGCGATTTCAACGGCGCGGTGCTCTCTTCGCTGAAAGAGCATTTTGCGGAAAAGGGGCACAGCGTGGCGCTGTACGACGATTTCGATGCCTTCCTTTCCAGCGGTATCGAGGCGGTGGTGCTTGCCAACTATGCCAACGAGCATGCGCCGTTTGCAGTGCGCTGCTTGGAAAGCGGTTTGCACGTTTTGAGCGAAGTTCTGCCTGTGGCGACGCTGCGCGAGGCGGTTTTGCTGGCAGATGCCGTTCAGACGAGCGGAAAAATATACCGTTATGCGGAAAACTACTGTTTTTCGCGCGCGGCGCGGGAGATGACGCGCCTGTACCGCGCGGGGGAAATGGGCGAATTCGAATACGCGGAAGGGGAATATATGCACAACTGCGAGGGCGGGTGGGGCGAATTGACGCAATTCAGCCGCAGCCATTGGCGCAACCGCATGGATGCCTTTTATTACAGCACCCATTCCTGCGGGCCGGTTTTGCACGCCACGGGCCTGCGCCCCGTTTCGGTGACGGGCTTTGAAGTTCCGTACAACGCGAAAACTTCGCGCATGGGCTGCGCCGCAACGCCCTTTGCGGTGGAGATGGTCACGCTCGAAAACGGCGGGCTTTTGAAGAGCCTGCACGGCATCGCGCCCAGCCGCAATTCGGTTTGGTTCTGCATGTACGGCAGCAGGGGCAAGTTCGAGAGCGGCCGCGAAGGGGTCGGAAAGGGAACCGACGAGGTGACCGTGAGTTTAGACGGCGTTACGGGAGACGGGTACAAAACCTATACCCCGCAAGACGAGCTTTCCGAACTTGCCGAAACGTACGGCCACGGCGGCAGCGACTTTTTCACCATGCGCAATTTCATCCGCGCGATCCGCGGCGAGGCGGAGGACGGCATCGGGCTGTTCGAGGCGTTGGACATGCACTTTGTGGGGCATTTTGCGCACATATCCTCGATAAACGGGGGCATACCCGTGGAGATCCCCGATTTTCGCGACCGCGCCGTGCGCGAAAAATACAGCGGCGATACCGCGAGCGTGTTCTGCGCCGACAACGATTTTTCGAAGAACCCCGTTTCGCGCTATCCCACGCCCGCATACCCCGATTCACTGTACGAAAAACAGCGCGCCGCACACGAAAAAGCGCTGCGCGAACTCGCTGAAAAGAACGCGAAATAACCGTTTATAAGTTACCGTAACTAAAGCCCGCCCGACAAAGCGGGCTTTTTTGTTTACGGGAAGGGCCGTTTATGACGGTATAAAGTAATGTGTATGACTTTACAAACGATAAAATTACACAAATATTACAAGTTTCTAACAAATTTTTTGGAATTTTTTTATTTCTGGTATTGACAAGGATAGATAATCGTGCTATACTGTATGCGGTTAAAGCGTAAACTATAAAGTTCTATGTTGGTTACGCGGTAACCAAATGGCCGAAACTCCCATCTTTCGTGCTGAAAATTGAAAAAAGAGGCGCGCCTCTTTTTTGCGTTTTTTACAAAAACGCAATTCATTTAGCAGCGAAAAATTGCACAAGGGAAAGGAAGCCGTGCCGTTTGGTGCAAACAGCCGCAGGGGAAACAGCTTGGTGCCTATGGGCATTGAGTGGATATAAAAATTTTGTAGGGAGGATAACAAGAGAGATGAAAAAGACATTTGCAGTATTGCTGTCTTTAGTGATGTGTCTCGGCCTGTTCGCCGGCTGCGGCGGAGGGGGCGACGGCGGCTCGCATACGCATACATATGCGACTACGTGGTCGTCTGACGAAACGAACCATTGGCACGCCGCCACGTGCGAACATACCGACGAGGTGAGCGACCTTGCCGCGCACACGTTCGGCGATTGGACGGTCGTTACCGAACAAACCTGCGTGCAGGACGGCGTGCAGGAGCGCGCCTGCACTGTTTGCGGGTATACGGAGGAGCAAACGCTTCCCGCAACGGGCAAGCACGATTACGAAGTGGCCGTGCATATCGACGGCGATTGTGTGACAGAAGAGCGCACCTCGTATAAGTGCAAAAATTGCTCGGATACCTATGAAGAAGTGGGGAACGTTGACCCCTCTGTCCACCACAGCACGGCCTTTGCCTGCGGTTCGCATTGCGCTTCCTGCGCGCAGGACACGGCGGAATCGGACCATGCCGCGGCGGCGTGCGGTTTGAGCGGGCACTACATCTGCGACGGGCAGGACCATATCCAGTGCACCATCCCCGTAGATGAAAATATGATCTTCGAGGAAACGGCAGACGGCACGGGCATGATCCTCACCGGCTTTGAAGCCGCGGGCACCGAAACGGAGATACTCGTTCCCGCATACGTCGACGGCAAGCCCGTCGTTGAAATCGCGGACGTGTTTGACGGAACGCTTGCGGATATCGGCGCATGGATGAAGACGGTTACATACGTTTATATTCCCGATACGGTTAAGACAATCGGAATGTATTTTGTCTATCAGATGGACGCGCTCGAAGAAATTCGCCTGCCGAAGTCGGTTACGAGTTGGGCGCAGCATACGTTCTTTGATAACCCTTCGCTCACCGAGCTGAACATTCCCCGCGGCGTAACGACGCTGAGCGGCAACGTCGGTTTCTCGGATCCCTCGTCTGCAGAGGCGGCGCTTGAAACCATTTCGGTTCCCTCCTCCTTTACCGATCTCGATTGCCTGCGCCTGTTCTTTGCGGCAAAAGCGGATATTGCCGTCAATTACGAGGGCACCGAAGAAGAATGGACCGCGCTCGTCGATACGGTTTCCGACGCTGATTTGAAAGCCATCCTCACCGCCGACACCTTTGAAGTGACTTTCGGGTACAATTATGAGGCGCAGTACACGGAAGAATCCAACGCTTTGCAGCTGCGCATTTCCGATTTCACCTTTGACTTTGTAGACGGCGGCGTCGCCATCACCGGCTATGTGGGCGATGCGGTGGAAACGCTCGCCATCCCCGCAACCATCGGCGGTATCCCCGTCGTGGCGCTCGCGCAGGACGCTTTGGAAGTGCTCGTCGACGGTGACGGCACCGTGACGGCGAACGCCAACCTCGCCTTCGTGAAAACGTTCGACTTCTCCGCGGCGACCAACCTGACGACCATCGGCAATTACAACTTCTACAATCTCGACGCGCTCGAAACGGTCGTTCTGCCCGATTCCGTCACCTATATCGGCTCGCAGTGCTTCTACGATTGCCCGAACCTGACAACGGTCACCCTCCCCGAAGGGGCAACGATGGACATGAGCAATGCTCCGTTCGCGTATTGCGGCAATTTGACCAGCGTCACCCTCCCCGCCACGCTCGAAGGAACGAGCAACGCGGGTGCGTTTGCCGTGGAAGGCGAACCTACGAGGGAACTTTCCATCAGCTTCCCCGGCAGCTACACGGTATTCGATTTGCATACGAAGGACGCGGCGGCGAACCTCGCCGATGCGGAAATCGAGTATTTCGGCGGAGCTGAAACGGTGCGCGACGGCAACGGCGTCGAATACATGCTCTGTGAAGACGCGGAGGGCAACGACTATTATACCTTGGTCGGCTTCTATGATACGGTCAACAATCCGAACGATGGAGTTACACCTGTTGAGGCATATACGATCCCTAAAACTTATAACGATATCCCCATTAAAGCCATCGGTGAGGCGGTGCTCAATTCCAATGCCTATGCAAACGAAGATGTCGCCAATTGGCTGAAAACATCGCTCACGGCAATCCTGCTCGACGGCGGTACAACTGAAACGAATATCGAATCCATCGGCAATTATAATTATGTAAGCCTTGCGGCAACGCAAATTCAATTGCCCGTTTCTATCACCAACGAAACGTTGGTCGGGTGCTTCAATAATATCAATTCTATAAGGGGCGCAATGTCCTCGCCCGCTCTCTCTTTTAGTGCTTTGCGTATCCCTCGCGGCGTTAAGGTGCTTACTGATTGTTTGAATTGGGATGGCGGTACTTGGTTTAATGGCAACGGTACAGATTTTTGTACGATGCTTTTATTGCCCAATACTCTTGAAAAATTTGACGGTATTTGTTTGCAGGGTACAGCCCCGGTATATGGGGTTTTGATGGATTGTACAGACGCAGATGCTATCAAAACTTTGAGTAGTATTTTGAACAACAGCACTGTTACTGCGGCGAATTGGTCGGCAATAAAACAGAATTTTGAAAACGCAATCGCGCAATCTTTGGTTGGCGGCGATGATAACGCTATATTCTTTACGGGTTGGCAAATTAATACGTGCACTTCTTACGCAACATTTGCGGAACAATATTGATCAAATGGTATTCAACCGGGCGGGAAGATGCTTAAAGGCATCTTCCCTGCTCGATTGTCTTAAAAAAAATCACACGAAAAAATCATGAATAAGAGCAAAATCCTTTCCTTACTCATCGGGGGGCTGTACCTGTTCGGGCTGTGCGGCTGCGCGCCCGGCACCGAAACGCCCGACCCCGGCGATAAACCCGTAATAACGGACGAATGGGAGCAATACGCCGAAGAACCCGTCGACTATACCAAACAGAGCGCGGAAGCGGAAGACGAATCGCTCGAACTATGGTTCGACCACGCTTTTGCCAAAACGCCGCGCGGCGTCACCGAATCTTCGGGGCGCGATACATACAAACTTTACATGGGCAAAAACGAAAAGGAAGACTGCCAATTTTTCCTCTCCGCGGAGGAGGCAAAACAGTTTTCCGTGCGCGTATCCGACTTTGCCTCGGAGAGCGGCGAAACGCTGGAAACTTCGCTTTTCTATCAATATTATTTCTCCATGCCGTACGAGGGCGAGGAGCAGGAAGTGCCCGACGCCATCCCGCCCGTAACGGAAGGGCAGCTGTTCGAACTTTCCGCGAACACCTCGCAGGGGTTCGTTTTGCAGGCGGAAACGCGGGAGGATACCCCCGCGGGCGAATATACCGCCGATTTGGAAGTGTTCGATTCTGCGGGCAATCAAATCAAAAAGGCGACCGTTTTCCTGCACGTGTGGGATTTCGTTCTCTCCGACGACAGCGCCTGCCGCACCGCCATGTGGATCGAAGCGGCGCGCCTGCCCAACGGCGGAGATGAGGAGACCTACAAACTGTATTACGACTATCTGCTCGATAACCGCGTAAACGCATACGACCTGCCATACGCTTTGGACGATGCGCGCGTCGACGAATACCTGAACGACGAGCGCGTCAATTCTTTCAATATTTTGGGCTTTAAGGTCAACCGCGAATCGGGCTACACCGAAACGGCGCTCAAAACCATGATGCGCGCCGCGTACGATAAGCTATCCGCAAACGAGGAGTGGTTCGAAAAGGGGTATTTTTACCTCGTAGACGAGCCAAACCCCTCCGAAATACAAAAATTGGGCTGGATCGCGGAGTACGGCACCTGGCTGGAAGAGTGCTACCCCGGCTATAAACAAATGTCGCCCTTCTTTACCGACCGCTGGTACGACAACGCGCACACGCAGGATTGGATCGAATATCTGCGCCCGTACATCAATATCTGGGTGCCGAAAACGTTCGCCTACACCACTTTGCGCGAATACGGCTCGATCACCGACGCGCAGTGCCTCTATCAGGAGGGGCAGGAGGGCGCGCTCGACGCGGCGTTCGGCAGCTATCCCGAACGCATCGCCGATATGGTGGAAAACGACGGCGCGGAAGCGTGGTGGTATGTCACTTCGCAGCCTTCCGACCCGTATATCACCCTCAACACCACCGAGCCGGGCGTCGCGTACCGCATTCTGTTCTGGCAGCAGAAGATGAACGGCGTCACGGGATTCCTGTATTGGAGCGTCAACTATTGGGACGGCGACGGCTGGAACAACCGCGAAGCGGAGTGGACGCAGGGGCAGTACACCTATGGCAACGGACAGCTGCTGTACCCCGGCGCAAAGGTCGGGCAGGAAGGGCCCGTCGGCTCCCTCCGTTTGGAAGCCGTGCGCGACGGGATCGAAGATTACCAGGTGCTCACCATGCTCGAACAGCTCCTCGGCTCCGATGAGACAGAGGAATTTATTCATCGCACCACGACGCACGTCGCCGTTTGGAACGGCGATTACGACCATTTTGCAAGCGAACGCGTCATGCTGGGCAACCGCCTCGAAGCGCTGCTCGGCGAATGACGATTCCCATACAAGGAGGATAATTATGAAAAAGACGATCACATTGCTCTTGGCGCTGCTGTTCGCGCTCGCCATGGTAGCCTGCAACAACGGCGGAGAGGGGGGCGGCGGAGGCGGCGGCGACGGCGAACTCGATGACCGCCTGATCCAGGTGGACGGCCTCTCCGAGGATATGTATCCCAACCTCGCGCGCATGGATGAAAGCATCGATAACTATTACGCCGGCACCGTCGACGTGGATATCGTGTTCGGCAAAACGCTGCCCGGCTGGGAGGCGGTCGCGGCGGCGTACGAAAAAATTCAGACGGGCGTAGACGTGCGCCTGAACAACCATTCCGACGGCACCTATCTCAACGAGGTGACCAACGCCGCCAACAATTCTTCCACCGATTGGGATATCTTTCAGGGCAACCGCCTCTCCAACGTGAGCGCGGCGGCGATCAACCTGTCTTCGCAGCTGTATGACGAAAATCATTACGCGGGCGTGGAAGCGGACGACCCCGACGCGGAGGAAGGTTCCTCGAAAATGTGGCAGAGCGTGCTCTCCACCGATGCGTACATAACCGATAAATCGGGCAGCAATACCGCCTGCTATATCATGAATTCCGAATCGCTCTCCACGGCGTGGTTCGTCAACATGAACGCGTTCAACGCCGCCGTCGAGCTGGGCTACCGCAACGCGGACGGCGAAGCGGCTACGCCCGTAACGTGGGATGACCTCGTAAGCCTTTGCTCCTATATGCAGCAGGCGGGGTATACCAACCCCTTGGGCTTGGCGGGCGACAGCGCGTCTGTGAACGAATCGCAGTTCGCATGGCTGTTCCGCGTGTACGGAGACCAATATTACCGCGATATGTATCCCTCCATCAACGTGCAGGAGGGCGACGCGCTCTATACCGATAACGCATACGAGTTCGATTTCGATATAGAGGATCCGCAGCCCGAATCGGATATGGGCTACAACCCCAGCCATTCGCGCTTCTGGAACTCTCTGCTCGATGAAAACAACGAATACAACCAAAATAAAAACCTGACCTATGTGGGCGCAATGAGCGATAAATTCGCCTGCTTTATCGAAAATCTGTACGAGCTTCGCGACTATCTCCCCACCGATTTCACGACCGTCAGCTTTGAAGATATCCGCGACCGTTTCCTCACCGCGACGGACAGCGATAAGACCGATCCCGTCATCCTGCTCGATTATACGGGATTCGGCCTGACGTTCGGCACCGAGGAGAGGGGATTTGAGATCGACTTTTTCGATTATCCGTACATGACCTGCTCGCACGGCGAGGGCGGGGAACACGTTTCCACCGATTTCGTGCGCGACGTGGGCGGCAACGGCGGGTATCTCTCCGTCATGCGCCACCGCAACGACAGCGCGCAGGACGAGATCACCATCGATTTCCTCAAATTTTTCATGTCGCCGTACGGCCAATCCATTTATTACAACGCTTTGCAGAGCAACCAGGTCGCACCCGACGGGCTTTCCACCGTGCTCGATTTCGCCGTTCCCGAAAGTTGGAGTGCTTTCTTCGAGAGCGATAAAATTTCTTTCAACGGCCTTTGCGACGTGAATTGGTACAACAACAATTTCATCTACCACGTCAACGGGCAGACGGCGAGCCGCGAAGCGCACCTCAACGTGGTGCAGAATCTGTATAAGCTCAAATCGTATACATCCGCAGAGGCGGCGGTAGAGGACTTCCAAACCACTTGGGACGCCGCCGTGCGCAGCGGGTTCGATACCCTCTGCGAAACGATGAATTGGAGCAAAACGTTCTGGCAGGAGCCCGGAACAAGCCCCATCGTTTGATGAGAGGTCTACATGGATACAAAACGAAAAAAATCGCTGATCGCATTCATTTTGTGCGCGGCGCTTACCATCGTATTTGCGGCCGCGGCGGGAGTGCTCCTCTCGACCGCGCCGAAAAACGAGGTCATCGCCTCGGCGGATGGCTCTACCGTCACCCGCGTGGCGCGCTCGTATGCCGACGATACCTGGTATTACGGCGACAGCGCCGGAAATCTCGTCAAAATGAGCGCGGACGGCGAAGAAATTTGCCGCACCGTCATCACGGAAGGGCGTTCGGTGCGCTCCGTCGCTTCCGACCCCGCGCTCGACGTGCTCATCGTATTGGACGAGGATTACAACCTCTTTACCGTTTCCGACGATGGAGAGGAACTGACGGCAACGTTCGTGCGAACCTTTTCGGGCGGGTATCAATCGCTCGCCGCGGATGACGAATACGTCTATTTTGCCGTTCCCGCTTCGCGCTACACGCAGTTCGTGAAGTACGATAAAAACGACCTCGCGGGCGAACCCGTCGCACGGGGGCAGATGTATACCTGCTTCCGGCAGGGCAGCAATTACCAATTTCAGCCGGTCGTTTCCGGCACCATCGTCGGAATGTACGCAGACGAGGATTACCTCTACGTCGTTACGGGCGAGGGGCAGTACCACAGGATGGCAAAGGATTTTTCGCTCAACAGTTTTCCCTTCCTCTCCGATGAGGAACTCGCCGATCTGGGCGCGACGGAAACCTCCGGCGGCATCGTGACCATCCCTTCCGATTCGTACGATTCTTCGCTGTACCGCACCGCGCGCAAACAGCTTGCGGCGAGCTCCGCCGCCTTCGACGCCGAAAACGGCAGGTTCTATATCGCCGGCGTCGACGGAGAATTCGACGCGCTCGACCTCTCCTTTGAGGAGATCGAGGGGTTCAACGTCGTTCTGCCCAACACGCCCGCGACGGGCGCCATGGCTTTCCACCGCGAGAGCGGCACCGTCTATATCGCCTACGATAATATTTCCGGCGTCACCGCGATCGACGTTTCCGGCGAAGGCTCCCGCGTGCTGTATCAGGCGAACGTGGCGTTTTACATAACCAACATGGCGGTGCCTGCCGGCGGCGAACGGCTGCTCGTCATCTGTTCGGGCAACAACCGCGATAACCCCGATTATAAGGAATTGCTTTCCGCCGACATAGGCACGCTGGCGGATAAAGGGCTCATCAACGGGCTGGGGATCGCTTCGGCGGTGCTCGCAGCCGTCTGCGCGATAGGCGCGGTGTTCACGGCAATGCTCGTGTTCCGCGCGGGCTTTTCCTCCCGCTGCCGCATCGTCGCAAAGGGCGTCGTCAAAAATTGGATCGTCTATGCCATCATCTTTGTCTCGATGGCGATGCTCATCCTGTTCTGTTACTACCCCGGCATTTCGTCCATGATATTATCCTTTTTCGATTATACGCGGACGAATCCGACGATGCGTTTCAACAATTTCGAGAACTATATCGAGATATTCACCGATCCCGCCAACCTGATCGCGTTCCGCAATATGCTTATTTTCCTGTTGGCGGATATCGTCATCGCGCTCGTGCCGCCTGCGATCTTCGCGCTGTGCCTCATCTTTATGCGCAACAAGCATTACGGCACCTTTGCGCGGGTAGTTTTGTTTTTGCCGTCCGTGTTGCCGGGGATCGCGACGCTGCTCATCTGGACGCGCGGCATTTACGGTGTGGACGGCGTTCTGAACATGGTCTTGCGTTTGTTCAGCGGGGAGGGCTTCGAACCTGTCTTGTTCCTGCAAGACCACGGCATCGTGTCCCTCATCATGATGGGCTTCCCGTTCGTCGGCTCCTATCTGATCTTTTACGGCGCGCTGATGAATATACCGCCGTCCTATTACGAAGCGGCGGAGCTGGACGGATGCAAACTGTCCAAAAGGATATTTTCGATCGATCTGCCCATGATCTCTCCGCAGATCAAATATGTGTTCATCCTCGCGTTTATCCAATCGGTGCAGAATTTCAGCCGCGTTCTGATGACGACGGACGGGCAGTTCGGCACACAGATACCCATCGTTTTGATGTATAAGCGGTTGCAGGAAGGGGATTACGGCCTGTCGTCCGCTTACGCGACGCTGATGTTCTTGGTGCTGATCGTGGTGACGATCTTCAATATGAGGATAAAAACGCAGGAAATGGAGGCGGGATCATGAAAAAAGTTGCAAGGCTTCGCAATTCAGACCGTATCCCCGTACAGGTTTTCGTCGTCTTTTGGGTCACGCTTTCGCTCGTGTTCAGCTTGGTCCCGCTGTACGTTACCATCCTGAACAGCTTGAAATCGCATGCGGCGATCGCGGATAACATCTTTTCTTTCCGCCTTTCGTGGGCGGCGGTGCAGGAAAATTATACGGTCGCGTTCAACAATATCTGGCGCCCCATGATCAACAGTATTTTCGTGGCGTTCGTCGGCGCGTTCCTCAATATGTTTTTGGGCGCGGTGATGGCGTATATCTTCTCGCGCAAACAGTTTTTCGGCCGCGAATTTCTGTTCAGGGTCTATATCGTTATCCTGCTCGTGCCCTCCATCATGGGCATGCCCGTTTTGATGGATTTTACTACAAAAATCGGGCTGATGAACAGCTATTTTGCCATTTGGCTGCCCGTTATCGGCGGCGGACAGGCGGGCGCCATGTTCCTGTTCCGCACTTTCTTCACGCAGCAGCCGGCCTCCATTTTCGAGAGCGCCAAGATGGACGGAGCGAACGACGTCAAAATTTTTGTTTATCTCGTTCTTCCGCTCGCGTATCCCATCCTGCTTTTAAATTTTGTCGGCACTTTTTCCGCGCAGTACAACGACTATCTGTGGCCGGGCCTCGTGATATCCTCTGCGGACAAGAGGACGCTGATGCCCGTCATCCAATCCATCGTCGAACTGCTCGAATCGATGCAGCAGCGCGGCGCGCAGTATGCCATTTACGTCATCTGCTCGGTACCGCTGGTCATCACCACGGCTTTGAGCCTCAAACATTTCCAAAGCGGCGATTTCGCTTCGGGAATGAAATTATAAGATTTTTCGGAGGAATCACAACATGAAGACATTTAAGAAACTTGCTGTCATTCTTGCCCTCGTGCAGCTTTTGGTTGCATTCGGCCTGTTTGCGGCCTGCAATAACGGCGAAGAACAGGGGGGCGGCTTAGTCGACGGGATGGCCGTGGTCACATTTGACCCCAACCTCGACGGAACGGGACTTGTCGAAGAGGACGTAACGAGCGTACGCGACCAAACGGTCGAACCCGGTTCGCTCATCGTCAATATGCCGCTCACCATCCGCGGCAATCCCGCCAACCCGCTGAACCTCGGCTTCAAGGAATGGTGCGTGGATAAAGAAGGCACCACCCCTTGGGATTTCACGCAGCCCGTAACGGAGAGCATGACGCTCTATGCCAAGTGGGAATCGCAGTTGGTCGTAACTTACCATATTGGCGATCAGCCAATCCGGCAAAACCTCTTTTCGGGCGAATATGCCGAACCGCAGAACGACGCCGCGAGCTGGAACCGCGTGCTCGGCTGGTATACCGACGCGGCTTACACCCAGGAGTACGATTTTTCGCAGCCCGTGACGGAGAATCTCGATCTGTATTGCAAGCTGTCGGAGGGGGTATACATCTCCGCAGAGCGCTTTGAAAGTTTCAACATCGCCTACGGCGACGCGACCGGCAAGACGACGGATACGACCATCGAGTACGTCGATGACGGAGAGGAAGGCTATGCGGAAGTGCATTTCGGCATGTGCTCCAACACGTCGTACATCTATTACAACAACTTCAACCAATACATTGCCGATCCGGTCACCGGCGAGCGCACCGGCGACTATATGACCATCACCTATAAGAACCTCGGCCCCGCCACGCATATCCGCTTCTATTATGTCGTCGGGTACGATCAGGTGGATGAGAACGGCCAGCATTACTATCTGTATTCGGGCGCCGAAGAGGGCGTCAAGTACAACCCGAACGCCGATTCCGATGATCCGAGCTACGGCGTAGGAATGTGGAGAGGCGGCGTAAACGGCAGCTGGGTCATGGTCGAAATCCAGTCGAACATGAAAGAAACGGACGATTGGGCGACCGTTTCCATCGATCTGAACGAAGCTACGATCATGTCGGCCGCGGCGGGCGAAGCTGCGGGCGAATCGGAGTGGGGCACGGCGGATATCCTCTGCATCCCCCGCTGGGAAGCCGTCATTTACGACGAATCGGACAACACCTATACGAGCGACTCCCTCGTCAACATTGTAAGGTTCCGCGGCATCGAGTTTACCGCGGTCCCTGAAACGGGTGATAACGCATGAATAAATTAAAAAAATTCCTTTGCCTGCTGCTGGGCGCGCTGTTTGTATTTGCTTTTGCGGCCTGCGGAGAACCCGCCGACCCCGGAACTCCGGGCGGCGGCGATGATCACGGCGGCGGGGGCGACGAAACCGAATTGGAGGACAACAGCGGTATGCCCGATGATTCTTACAACCTGAAAACATATCTCTATCCCCTCTGGGAAGGCACCACCGTCTACAACGAAACGCTGTGGTTCACCGTAAACAATTACGCGCCGCTCCTGTACGAGCCCGATCAGGTGCTTTCCGTCCGCTCCTACGATTTGAAGACCACCTACACCGAGGGCGTCGATTATGTGGTGGACGGCAATTCCATCGTGCTTTTGTCGGGCAGCAGCATCCCTTTTATGACGGAAAGCCAATATTTCCCCTCGTCGCCGCCTACGCCGTCCATCTCGTTGCCGCACGACGGCGGTGGATATTGGTACATCACGGAGGGCAACGATATCAGCCTGCGGCAGGTTGTCGTCACGTATACGCACAAAGGCACCCGCGATTGGACGATGCCGCGCGTCGAAACGGATAAATTCCCCCAAACCATGCAGAAGCTGGAAAACGGCGAGAGCATTAAGATCGTTTTCTACGGCGATTCGATCACCGTCGGCGCCAATTCGAGCGAATTTTTGGGCATTGCCCCGCACGCGGAGTCGTATGCCAATATGGTAAAATCGTACATAGAGGCGCGCTATCCGCAGGCAGACGTGCAGTTTGCCAACACGGCGGTAGGCGGCACCGATTCCAATTGGGGAAACAGCGAGCCGGCGGGGGTTTCCGCCATCGACCAGATCGAGGCAGACGAAGGCGATCATTTTCAGCTGCGCGTGCTCGACGAAAATCCTGACCTGCTGTTCATTGCATACGGCATGAACGACCAGGATTACTCGCCGGACGCGCGCTTCAAGGACAATATCGCCTCGATGATCAAAAAGGTGCGTGAGCAGAACCCCGACGTGGAGATTATGTTGGTTTCGGGCATGATCGCCAACCCCGAAACGGCGTTTTACAACAAAGATTACCTCGCTTATCAGGAGGCGCTCTCCGAGCTGTGCGAGGAGTACGAAAACGTGGGGCTCGCCACGACGCTCAATACCGTTCTTTCCGTCTACGATTTGGATGAAAACGGCGGCAACGGCAAGCGCTTTCAGGATTGTACCGCCAACAACGCCAACCACCCGAACGATTTTCTGATGCGCGTGTATGCGCAGACGATCGTCTATTCGCTGTTCGGGGAGGATTACATCGATCATATCTGAACCAACGGAGGTGACGTATGAAAAGGTTGCAAAAACTGTTCGTTTCCGCGGCGCTTGCCGCGGCGGTCGCCGCGGGAGCGGGCGCAGCACTGCCCGCCGCGGCGGCGGGCGATTATACGGTTACGTATAAAGTTCCTTTCTTTGCCGATATTGAGCGGAGCGTGGCGCAAAACTCTGCCGCCGTGCCGCTCGATATCACTGCCGTCCGCGGCGAAATGTACGGCCTGCCCGATCACGCTTTCGTGCCCGACGGGCTGGAGGTCGTATGGTATACCGATGAGGCTTACACGCAAGAGTACGGCTTCGACGTGGCGGTCACGGAGGATCTCACCCTCTACGGCAAAATCGTGGAAAGTTCGCAGAATTTCCGCTCCAACGGCTTCGGCTGGGATGTCCGATCGGGTAAAGTGTATGCGGGCGATATCATCAACGATAATTACATTACTTCCAACGAATATACCTGCCCCTCGTATACCGACGAGGCGACGGGCGAAGCCTCTTTTTTATACGACGGCATTCATTATTCCGTCTACGGCAGGGGGCTGGATGTGACCAAGCCTTTCACGGTCGAATTGGATTTCACCAACGTCGTGCCGGACGGAAGCACCGCTTGGTTCCTGTATTCGCTGTTCCCCGCGCTGACTTTGGCGCAGGCAGGGGTGCAGGGCCCGTGGGCAAACGCGGGCGCGGCCGGCGTCGTCATGTTCAACCTCGGAGACGGCGGCGCACCGCAAACGATCACCGAGGGTATGTCGATCGTGAATTATACTTCGACCACCGTGACGGAATATCCCGACGGCGGCACTGCGTTCCGTGCAATGTTTGAAAACGGGAACACTTCCATATCGCTGACCGCCGAGATCGGCGAAAACGGCACCACGTTTACCGATGCGGAAGGAACGTTGGTAGCTACTTCGCCCGCTACGCGCGCGGATTTCCCGTCCGGGTATGCGTACATCAGTTTGGCGAGCAACGGTTCGCCCTCGCAGCGCATCGATTTCGACGTGCAGATCCGGCAGGAACCGGGGAACATCACCGTTTCGGGCGAGCATGTAACGCTGGGCGATCTCTCCGTCAATGAAATGGCGGTCACGCTGCCCATCACGGTAGAGGAGGGATATGAACTCACCTCCGTCACCGTAAACGGCAAGTCCGCCACGTTTGTGGAACTGTACTCTGAAAAGGGCACATACGCCATCGACGTGACCGAGTGGGGTATGGATGCACAGATCTCTGTTGTCGCGCAGGCCCCTGCGTCGGAGGATAGCGGCGGGTGCAGCGGCGCCGTTTCGGCTGCCGGCGCAGGCGGCGGTGCCGCAGTGCTGCTCATTTCCCTCGCTTTCGCCCTAAAATTCAAATCGAAAAGGAGCATAGGATGAAAAAAATAACGTGTATCATACTATCCGTCTTTCTGTGCTGCGGCGTATTTTTCGCTGCGGGCTGCGGGCTGATCGAACAGGAGCAGACGGACGACGAAATTCGGCAGGAGATCGAAGACCTCATCGAAAACGAGGTCGATCTCGATGCAGGGTCCGACTATACGGGGACGCTGAAGATACTCTATCAGAACATTCCCTCCGAAACCGCGATCATCGACGCGATCCTTGAGGCTTTCTCGGAGGCGTATCCCCATATAACCATCGAGCGCATCCCGATGGTGGAAACGAACTACCTGACGCTGCTCCCCAATATGCACAGCACTGCCTACCGCACGGGCGATTTTTCGGAAATGCCCGACGTCATGTGGACGACGAACGAGGTGTTTGCGGGCTGGATCGAGCGCGATATGCTCATGCCCGTCAATTATTTTGACGACGCGGACGATTCTTTTTCCGCGGAGGATACGTTCGTAGACCTCATGCTGCAAGACAGTATGCTGGGCGAAAGAATGTATATGTTCCCGCGCGATTACGACCAGATCGTCATGTATTACAACCGCGAGCTGCTCGAATTGGCAGGGATCTCCGAAAGCCGCATCCCTTCCGACCGCGCGCTCACGAGCGATGAATTTTATCAGCTGCTCGTGGATATCCGTGCGGCGTTCAGCGAAATGTCGGGAACCAACCCGAAAAACGAGCGCCCGTACAATCAGGTGCGCCCGCTCGACGCGATCTGGACGTGGGGCTCCCTCTGCTGGCCGACGCTGAAATCTTTCGGCGGCACGGTCATGGCGGAAGACGGCACCGTGGATTTCAATACCGAGGAGAACATCGCGGCGGCAACGTATGTGCGCGAACTCATCCGCGACAATCTCACTTTCGGCACGGGCTCCACCAAGCACGCCAACTTCGTGAACAATCTCGCGCCGCTCTGCTTTGAAACGCGCGCGGTGCTCACCGACCTGATCGATCAGACGCAGGAGGTGCCCGGCATCGATCCCGAAGATCTCGGCGTGGCGCCCATGCCTATCCTCGACGAGGAGGAAAATTACGCCATCGGCGCGGGGTGCAGCGGCTATGCAATGTACCGCTATGCCGAAAACCCGACCGAAGCGTGGCTGTTCTTGAAGTTTATGGCGAGCGAGGAGGGGCAGAACGCATTCTGCTCTACGGGCAACGGCGTGCCCTCCAATAAAAATCTTCTGTTCGACGAAGATGCCGCCTGGCGCAACCTCACCGCACCCGAACTTTCCGGGCTGACCAATTTCAACCACGACGCATTCGTATACGCATGGGATACGGCCGCCTGTACGCTGCAGGATTTCAAGCTGCTCATCGATGTGGTCGCCGCACGCGAACCCGTGGCGCAGGAAGTGAGCGAAGTGATGACGATTTGTCTCAGTTCGAGCAATTCTACCTATGAAACGGATATAATCAACGCCTTTGCGAGGGGCGAAGCGAGCATTTACAGTACGATCGAAGGGTATCGCACTTAGAGGTCTGCATATGAAAACAAGGGCTGTTTCGTCGGAGAACGCGGCACTTTCCCGCAAGAGAATGCTGCGTTCTCTCAAAAAAAATTTGGTGAGCTATTCCTTTTTGCTCCCGTTCATCATCGGAACGCTGGTCTTTACGCTGTATCCGATCGCCATGTCGTTTTTGTATGCGCTGTCCAACTTCAACGGCACGCGCATCACGCAGATCGGGTTCTTCAATTTTGAAGATATTTTCGATTTCAGTGAATTCGGCTGGGGAAGGCGGGTTTTCGGTTCGCTGGGCGTCACGTTCGGCTATGTTTTCGGGAATATGGCCGTTTCGCTCGTGCTATCGTATGTGCTGGCGCTTTTTCTGTACAGCAACATACCGGGGATACGCGCCATCCGCGTGCTCTGCTACCTTCCGTGCCTGATCCCCGGCATCGCGGCCGGCTTTATCTGGACGGACGCATTTTCCGCAAACCTTGCCGATCCCTCGATGAACGGGCTGTTCAATACATGGCTCATGAAACTTGGGCTCGAACCGCTCACCTTTTTCACCGATGCGAGCAGCTCGCTGGCAACGCTCATCTTTACCGGGCTGTGGGGTATAGGCAGCGGCATGATCATGTGGCTTGCCGCGTTCGGGAACATTTCGCCCGAACTGTACGAGGCGGCGAAAATGGACGGCGCAGGGTATTTCCGCAGGTTGTTTTTCATCACGGTGCCCATGTCTACGCCCATCCTGTTCTACAACGTGGTCACTTCGATGATCGGCGGGCTGCAAGTGTTCGGCACCTATGCCAACTACGGCGTCGGCGTCGACGACAGTTTGCATTTTATCGCCATCCGCATCTATATCACCGCCTTTCAGGATACCTTTCCGGGCAATTACGGGCTCGCCTGCGCCATGGCGTGGATACTGTTTATCATTATCGCCGCGCTCACTCTCGTCATGTTTAAAACGGGAGGCTGGATTCAATACGGGGAGGGCGACGAATGATGCAAGAACAGATCATTACCACGGGAGAAGCGGGGTTTGTTTCGGAAATCAAAAAGCGAAAAAAACGGAAACAGACCGGCTATTATATCGCAAAATATGCCGTCGCCGTCGTCTTGATCATATTTTTTATGTTTCCGTACCTGTTCATGGTCAATAAGAGCCTGATGTCCGCCTCCGAACTGTTGGCAGGCGACGCGCATTTCTTCCCCCGCCATTTTCAGATATCCAATTATGCGATTGTTAAGGATTTTTGGCACAATATACTCAATACTTTGCAGGTGGTGCTGATCAACGGCGTTTTCGGCCCGCTTACCTCCTGCATCTGTGCATTTCCGTTCGCGCGGCACAATTTTAAGGGCAAAAAGTTCATGTTCGGCTTTATGATGTCTACCGTGCTTCTGCCCACCGCCGTGCTGATGATCCCGCAGTATTTTCTTTATTCGCAGCTCAATTTGATCGGCAAGCTCTCTTCGCAGTGGATCGGCGCGTTTTGGGGCGGCGGGGCACTCAATATTTTCCTCGTTATCCAATTCATGCGCACCGTCCCCAAGGATGTAGACAATGCTGCCCGCGTAGACGGGGCGAATGAATATCAGATATTCTTTTTCATCCTGTTCCCGCTCTGTTTCAACGTGTTTTTGTATATGGCGATCGGCGCGGTAATGGGGCTTTGGATGGATTTTCAGGGGCCGTTGCTCTATCTCGGAAACAACAGCGACCAATATACGGTCGGCCTCGCGTTCTATTACTATTACACGAGCAGTTCGAACGTGTCGTCCAATTTGCAGAACAGGCTGATGGCCATGTGCGTCGTCATGTCGCTCGTTCCCATGCTGCTGTTTTTGATTTTCCAAAAGCAGATGATCGGCGGGATCAAAATCGGCGGGTTGAAAGGATGATCCGCAACACGTACGGCAAAATTAAAAAAACGGAGAAGTGTAATGAAATTTAAAAAATTTCTGACGGTTGCTTTGGGCCTTGTAATGGGGCTTCCGCTGGCGGCAGGCTGCGCTCCGAGCGAAGAAGAGGGAGGCGGCGATCAGGGCGGTTCTACGGAGGATATCGTATTTTCCGACGTATGGTCCGCCGGTATGTCGCAAAACTTTGCCGCGGGTGAAACGTATACGCTCGACGTAGGGGCGGATATCGGCTCACAGAACTATATCCGCTTCGATTACTCGTCCTCCTGCGGATTAGACGCCGTTATGTATTTCACCGATGCAGACGGTACGCAGGAATACAGCGAACGGTTTTATCTCTCTCCGGAAGATACGGAATTCCGGCAGATACTCGACTATTACCACGAAAACACCTTTGAAAAGCGCCTTGACCGCATCGAATTTGAATGCGTGTACGGGAGCGGGGATTTCGCGTTGGATAAAATTTCCATCGCGACCCACCCTATCGATTTTTCCGAAGTCAATTTCTATATGGCGGATATGACGGAGGAAAATATGCGCCTCTTTATCGAGGGGAACACGGTCAAACTCGGCATCAACTTAAAACTCGGCGGTGCGATCGACCATCTCTCCTCCGTCAACCAAGGTATCAGCCTTTCGGCCGAACTCGGCGAGCTGTATGTGGGGCAGAACGCGAAAGAGCGCGTCTATCAGGAGGACGACGTAAACCTCATCAACGCGCACGATACGGGCAGATTGATCCAGCAGTCCTTTTACGGCACGCTCGGTGATTCCGCCGCGGATCCGCAGGACGACTATGTTTGCGGGTATTTCGACCATGACGGGAATTCTGCCACGCCCGCGATCGCGTGGCCGTACAACCCCGTGCAGGGCGGCGATCAATATCAAAATTTGAGCCAGCTCGTCGACGTACAGTATACCGACAGCGAAGTTTACGTCAAGACCCGTCCCATGGATTGGGCAAAGAACAACAGCGTTACTCCATTCTATATGGAAAACACGTACAAGATCATCGATGATCCCGTGTACGGGGAGTATGTGCAGGTCACCAACCGCAGTACAGACTTTTCGGGGTATGTGCACAACAATCCGAGGGATCAGGAACTTCCTGCGTTTTACGGTATCACCCCGCTCGGACGTTTGGCGACATACAAGGGGTCTTCGCCCTGGACGGGCGGCGCCGTCAGCACTGAGGATGACCTCGGCTTTTGGTCGCCCGGTACGGCGGATAACCGCTTTGAAGCGACGGAGAATTGGATCGCCTGGCTGAACGAGGACGATTGGGGCATCGGTTTATATGTACCCGACGTCACTTCGATGCTGGCGGGCAGGAACGAATATTCGGTGGATACGGGCGTAGTGGGTATTTTCCCCGACGAGGCGGTGCCCTGCACGTACACCGCGCCGCTCGGCGTGTTTTCCATGCCGTCCTATGAATCATTCTCGTATTCCTATTATTTGAAATTGGATTACCTCATTTACTCGCGCGCGCTGTTTGCGTCGCTGCACGAGGCGGGCGCTTCAAACGACGACCTTCTCCGTTTGGAAGGCCGCACGGCATAAGGAGAAAAGGATATGAAACGGTTTGCAAAGGCGGTTTCCGCGGCGGTTTGCACCGCGCTGCTGTTCGGCGCGGCGGCATGCTCGCCCGGCGAAAGCGGCGAAGTGTACGAGCCGTACGACTATACCGCAAAACATCTCTCCATCGACAACGTTCTCCGCTTTTACAGTTCGGATAACCGGCTCGATGCTTTTATGAACGAGTATTTCGAGCGGCATATGCGGTACGACGAAGATATGCGCATCCATACCTTTCCCGTCGGCGGCGGCCAGCCCGTATGGAAGGAATGGGAGTCGATGATCGGCAGCTTTTGGGACGCCTCTCCCGCCAATTTGGGCGACTATTACGCCACCAACCGCTGGATTCGCGATTGGCTCGCGCTCGATTATATGTCCGTACAGGACAGGCAGGGGTATATTTCCACCTCCACGGGCGTCACGACGGACGATTGGGGGCAGGGTTGGTCGTTTCCCTCCTATCAGCACAGCCGCGGCGGCAGCTACGGGGAGGAATTTGCATCGGATACCGCCGGCTGGACGGGCGAGGGCGATACTATCGTTTCGTTCGCGACGGGCGGGGTTGACGGCAACCCGCAGTCGAGCGGCACCGAGGGATATCTGAAAGCGGAAACGACCGTTTCCTCCGACGAGCTCGTCATCCTCTCGCCCGAAATTTTTGACGGCGCGGGCATGAACGCATTTTACTCTCCGTTCTTGCATTTTTCGTGGAGTTTTGCTATACTGGAAGGCAGTGCGGAAGATATCGACGACCTGTATGTGTATTTCCAGACGGCGGACGATCGCACTTGGACGGACGATAAGTGCGTGCGCTATTCGCAATACGCCACGGTGGTCAATTCCTTTGCTGTTTCGGAAAATACACCGCAGGGCACTTTCCTGAATATGTTCCTCAACACAGAATGGGGGAGAGACAGCGTAAACGAAAATAAGATCACCCGTCTCAAATTCGTTTTAAAGACGAAAGAGGATACAAAAATCCGCGCGGCGGTGTATTTCAATTTTATTCGCGCCGATTTTGACGACAGGATGTCCGATAACTGCGGGCAATACATTTCGGCGGCGAAGCATTATCTCTCGTACACGCAGGATGCGGAGTTTTTGGAACAGATCCTGCCCACGGCGCGCCGCGCCATGCAATTCTATCTCACCTGTCTCGACGGAGAGGAGAACGGCATCATCAGCAACGCCTACCTCGTCGGGCACTTCAACAGCGGTACGGCCGGCGTCGGCGTCGGCATCGGCGACGGGTTCTGGGATGCGATCTCGTTCCCGAACACCAACCTTTACTCCAACCTTTCCTATCATCAGGCGCTCGTCGGCATGCTCTATTTAGAGGAGATGGCCGAGGCTTACGGAATTGAAACGGAGGAAGTCTCCGTGCTGGGGAAGGATATGAAAACGGAGGTCGTCTACCGCGAAACGACGGAAACGCTGCGGCAAAAGCTGGAACGCTGCGAACAGACGATGCGCGAAACGTTCTGGGACGATGAGCTCGGCCGTTTCTTCGCAGGCTATTACGACACGGAGGACGGCAGCGGCGTCACGGCGCAGAAGATGGATTACGGCTTTTTGATGTTCAATCTGCAAATGATCGCGGACGGCATCGCCACCGACGAGCAGGCGGAACAGATCATGAGCTGGGTCGCGGGAGAGCGCACCATCGCAGGGGACGATTCCACGGGCGAGGATATCTATAAATATCTCTTTGCGCCCCGCTTTACGACGAAGCACAACGCCACCGACAGCACGTGGGCAGTCGGGCAGGCATCCTATTGGGAGGTCGGCGTCCGCGACGGCGGCGCCGTCATGCAAACGAGCTATTACGACCTTGTTGCCAGAAGCCGGGTGCGCGGTGCAGACGATGCGTTCGCCCGCTTGCATGGCATCCAGGACTTCTACTATGCCGTGCGCGCCGCGGGCGGGACCGGGCAGGATTTCTACCGCGTATACTTCAACGAGCTCGGCATCGGCATGCAGGGCAACTACGATGCCGACGGCGACGGCGTTGCCGACGGCGATTCGGAGGGCCCGGTGGGGATCGATTGCGAATTTTTGGAGGCGGCGCTGCTGTTCGTCAGCGTGCCGGACGCCTTTTTCGGCATCGAACCGCTGAGCGACGGAACGCTCTGCGTTTCCCCGAATATGCCTTCCGACCTCGATTATTGGCGCATGGAAAATCTGCTCTTCGGCGGAGTGGCGTACGATCTGTCTATCGGCAAATATTTTGTACAGGTTTCCAACGTGAGCGAGAGCAGCAGCTTAACTTTCCGGGCAGAGCTGGTCAAACCCTCTTTCGCCTTTGAAGTGCGCTGCAACGGCGAGCTCGTTTCGTACACCGAAGAAAACGGCCGCATCGTCGTGAGCGTTCCCTTCGGAAACTGTAAAATAGAGATCATAGGAGTATAGAGAATATGTTTAACGGCGATCGGTTGTTTATGATCCCTTCCTCCTCTCCGCTGCAATGCATGGGCTTTTTGATGGAGGGGGAGGGCGACGTCATCGGGATCGACAGCTGCACGCAGGCGGAGTCGGAAAAGCTGGAAAATTTGGCGCTCTCTTTGGGCGGAAGGGTCAAATGCTGGTTTTTGACGCATGCGCATTTTGACCACATCGAGGGGCTGATCGGCATTCTGGAGCGCGGAAAAGTGCGCGTAGACGCCGTTGCATACAGCTTTCCGCCGCTCGATTATATCGAGCGGGTGGAAAAGGCGGAAAACCGCGTCGCGCGCGTTGCCGATCTCGAACGGGCCATCGCCGCGCGCGGCGTGCCCGTGCTGCGGCCGGAAAAGGGAAAATGGATGCAGGCGGGGCATTTCCGCGTGCTGCCCTTGTCCGACGGCAGCCCCGTGGGCGAAACGCTCAACCCTTCGAGCGTGGTGTACCGCGTGGAAACGAGAGGGGATTCCGTCCTGTTTTTGGGCGATATGGATTGGCGCGCGGAGGAAAAGATCCTGCGCGAGTTTCCCGCAGAGATCCGTTGCCCCGTCGTGCAGATGGCGCATCACGGGCAGCAGGGGGTAACCGAAAAATTTTATCAAGCCGTTTCTCCCAAGGTTTGCCTGTGGCCCACTCCCGAATGGCTTTGGAACAACGATATAGGCGGGGGATACGGTTCGGGGCCCTTCAAAACGCTGGAAACGCGGTCATGGATGGAAAAACTCGGCACCGTGAATTATCGTTTTACCGATGATATAACCGAAATCAGATAAACGCGCCGTACGGCGGTTTATGCAGTGCAGAGGATTGAAAATCGCAATCGGCGAGCGCCCTCTTAGGCCCGGCTTGCCGATGGGGAATTAAAGGAGTGTATCATGCCGAAAAGGCCTACGGAAATGAAACAAAGAGTAAAAAGGATAGATGTTGCGCAGGAAGCGGGCGTTTCTACGGCAACGGTGTCCTATGTGTTGAACAAAACCAAGCGGCTGACGTCTGAAGTGGAAAAGCGCGTCGTGGATGCCGCGAAAAAGCTGAATTACATCCCCAACCGCAGTGTGCACAGCTTGCCGCGGGATACGTCGAATACGCTCGCCGTCATCACGGCGGATCTTACGAACTTATACCAATTGGACGTGATCAAGGGGTTGCAGGCGGAAGCACTGAAACATGATTATGTGCTCACGATCGTCGATGCGTTCGGTGATGTCGACAAATATGTACAGTATCTGATTTCCTCGCATATAATCGGCATTTTTGTTTCCGCCGCCCCGGACTTTTTGTCGGACGATCATTTAGTCGCCCTGCGCGACGCAGGCATCAAAGTGCTCACCGATTTTTCGCGCAGTACGTATATGCCGGATGTTTCCTATATCATGTCGGATATGTTCGGCGGATTTTTGCAGGTGGTGACCGCTTTGCAGGAGTTGGGGCACGAAAAGATCGGATATCTGAGCGCGTTTGACGAATCCTGCTACTACGATATGCGTCTGAGCGCCTACAAAGTCGCGATCAGCAAGCGGTTTTCCGGCAGTATTCCCATCATCGAATACGGCGGCTGGCCGTATGCTTCCTCCGAACAGCTCGGCAGCAGGCTGATGACGAAAATGCTCAAAGAACATCCCGATGTTACCGCCGTTATCGCGACCAACGATCTGATGGCGATCGGCGCGCTGGAAGCGGCCAAAGCGGCCGGCAAGCGCGTTCCGGAGGATATTTCCGTCGTCGGCGTGGATAATATCGCCCGCAGTGCGGAGACCGATCCGCCCCTGACAACGCTCGACCAGTCGGGAAAGGAATTCGGCGCAAAAATATTTCATGTGCTCCATGAAAACATAACGGAAAACACTTCCGGGAAATACATCCTTCCCATGCGTCTTATCCAGCGCGGTTCCACCGGCCCCGCGCCGAATAGGGAAAAAGAGGCGCAGCCGGATCATGCGGAAGTTTGATGCCGTCCGCGCTTGGCTGGACGGGCAGGCAAAGAGCAAAGTATACGGCGCGGCTGCGGCGGTTTCCGTAAACGGCGAGCGTGTTTTTACCGGGTACGCGGGTTTTTCCGATGCCGACGGGCGCTATCCCGTCGGGGAGCATACCGCTTTCCGCCTCGCCTCCATGACGAAGCCTGTCACGGCCGCCGCCATCCTGCTCTGTTTGCAGCGGGGGCTGCTCCGCCTCGACGACAAGGTGTCCGACTATATCCCCGCTTTCGGGGAAATGTATGTCGCGGAAAAAGCGCAAAACGGATGGGTGCGCGGCCGGCGCGCCGAACCGATCACCCTGCGCCGCCTGCTCACGCATACCTCCGGTTTGGGCTCCGGCGCGTACGGGGATTCGGTGTACGGGAGCGTAAAGCCGCGTTCGGGGGATACGCTGCAATCCGCAGCCGGGCGCTATGCCGGTTGTTTTCTCGATTTTATGCCGGGAACGGCGCAATATTACAGCGCCGTGCTCGCGTTTGACGTGCTCGCCGCCGTCGTGGAGAGGGCAACGGGCGCCGACTACGGTTCGTTCGTAAAAAAAGAGATATTTTTGCCGCTCGGCATGGAGCGCACCTCTTATCGTCTGTCTGATTTTTCGCCGTGCGATCTTGCGCGCACTTGCGCCTGTAAGGACGGCGTTCTCACGCCCGAACCGCTGCATTCCGCCTTTGAAGATTTCCCCGCGGGGTATACGGGCGGCGGAGCGGGGCTCGTATCCACGCTGAACGACTATATGCTGTTTGCCGAAGAACTTTTGCGCGCGTTGTCGGGGAAAGGACGCATTCTGTCGCGGGAAAGCGCCGCTGAAATGAGCCGCCCGCAGTTGAGTAAAGAGATCGAAGGCATCTCCGATTTTTACAATTGGGGCCTCGGCGTGCGCGCTTTGGCCGCGCAATGCGAATGGCAGCCGCTGCCCGCGGGCAGCTTCGGGTGGAGCGGCGCCTACGGCACGCATTTTTGGGTGGATCCCGCAGGGGGCGCCGTCGCCGTGTATATGCATAATTCCCGTACTTTCGGCGGGGCAGGGGCGCCGCATACGCTCGAATTTGAGCGGTTGGTATGCGAAGCGCTGGAGAGAGAGTTTAACGGATAGCGGAAAGGCGTGCCTTTCGCTATGGGTATTTTTATAAAAAATCGTTGAAAAGAGCGGGCGGATGCGGCAGGGCATCCGCCCGCTCTGGCGAGTTCGTTTACGGGAGAAAAAAGCAAAATTGACCTTTTCTGCTGAGGTAGTTTTTCGTGTTTTTTCTTATTGACATTCTCGCTTTTTTACGATACAATTGTTGTACCGTATGCTGCATTTTTATGCATATCGGCTGCTATCGGCGCTGTAAAAACACAGGGAGGAATTTGGTCTTGAAACAAGAAGTAAAGGAGCTGCTTGCGGGCGGTTTAAACGAATACAGGAGCATCCCTTTTTGGTCGTGGAACAATTATTTGGATGAAAAGGAGCTGTGCCGCCAGATCGAGGACATGAAAGCGGCGGGGATCGGCGGATTCGTACTGCATGCGCGCACGGGGTTGAAGGAAGAATATCTCGGAGAAAAGTGGTTTTCGTGCGTTTCGGCATGTTTGGCCAAGGCGCGCGAACTGCACATGGAAGCTTGGATCTACGATGAAAACGGCTGGCCGAGCGGGTTTGTAGGGGGCCGTCTGCTCGAAAACTATCAGTTCCGCGCGCGGTTTTTGGAGTATGCGCAGGGCGGTTTCGACGAATCCGCATACGCCGTTTTCAAAGAGACGGAAAACGGGTATTGCCGCGTAGAGAAAAAGGAACCGGGGGTCGAGCGGTATCACAACGTATATCTGCGCGTCAGCCCCGCCAATACAGATGTTTTGAATCCGGAAGTGGTAGACGCATTCATAGCGGAAACGCACGAAAAGTATTACGAGCGCTACCGCGAGAGCTTCGGCCGTGAACTTGCCGGATTTTTCACCGACGAACCGCAATACTATCGTTGGGCAACGCCGTATACGCACTGCGCCGAAGCGGCGTTTGCGCAGGACGGGGAGGATATCCGCGACGGGCTGATCTGGCTGTTCGTGCACGACAGCCGCGGCTATGCCTTCCGCGAAAAGTATTTTTCCGTGCTCAACCGGCTGTATGTGGAAAATTTCTATAAAAAATTATACGATTGGTGCAATCGGCACAATTGCAAGCTGACGGGCCATTCGGTGGAAGAAGCGTCGCTCGCCTTCCAAATGTACGGCGGCGCCGCGGTAATGCCCACCTACGAATACGAGCATATTCCGGGGATCGATTGGCTGGGACGCGATTGCGGAAACGAACTGTCTCCCCGCCAAATTTGCAGCGTGGCGAGCCAATTGGGCACGAAGTTTATTTTATCGGAAATGTTCGGCTGTGCGGGGTTCGACGTAACGCCGAAGGAACTGAAAAGCATAGCGGAGTACCAATATTTCAACGGCATCAACAAAATGTGCCAGCATCTGTACCCGTATTCCCTCGCCGGCAGGGGAAAAACCGACCACCCGCCCATATTTTCTCCGCAGGGGAATTGGTTCGAAGGCTTTAAAACGTTCAACGATTATTTTGCAAAGCTGAGCTATGTGGTGGCGAACACGCAGGATCGGTATGACGTGGCGATCATTCATCCGATCCGGGATATTTGGGCGGAATACGTCCGCGCGGAAGACGGGGAGAGCGTAAAGGAGATCGAGGCGGAATTCAATGACTTGCTGCTTACGCTGCGCAAGCGCGGCATTTTGTTCCACTTTATCGACGAATCCATTCTCGAAAAGCACGGCAGCATCGACGGAAACGGAAACCTGCAAGTGGGAAAATGCGTTTACGACAAAATCATCGTTCCCAAAATGCGCACGCTCGCGGCGAATACATACAACGTTTTGCGCCGTTTCGGCGGAAAATTGTGCCTTTGCGGCAAAATTTCGTATATCGACGGGGTGCGGCAGGACGTACGGCTGCAAGCCAATATCACATTAGACGAGCTGCTCGATTGCGGGCAGATCGGTTATTTCAGCGAGGACGGCCGCTGCGTTCTCACCGCGCGTTCGGGGGAAGCGGGCGAATATCTGTTCATCAAAAATCTTTCCAGAACGGAGTGCGGCCGCGTGCGGCTGGAAAATATCCCTTCGCAATACAGGGCGATCGATCTCGAAACGCTGGAGGAAAGTGATATACCCGAACAGCTGTGCCTGCGCGGCGCGGAGAGCGTTATCCTGATCAAATCGGAGGGTGCGCACCCCGCAAAAGTTTCGGAAACGGCGGAAGATATTACAAAAAACTTCAAAGTTACGCATATAACGGACAATTATCTGCTCATGGATTACGCGCAGCTGAGCAAAGACGGCGAAGTTTACGGGGAAAGGCGCCCCGTAACCGCCCTGTTTGACGCGCTTCTCCGCGAGGATTACAGCGGGGATATCTATGTGCGTCAAACGTTTCGCCTGAACGACGACATGCCTTTGACGCTGATCATGGAAAAGGCGGAGTTCAAATCTGTTTGCGTAAACGGGAATACGGTTTCGTTTGTGCCCGACCCGTTCGACGTCAATTTTGTCAAGGCGGATATCGGCGGATTTGTGCGGAAAGGGGAAAACGAATTGCTGTATTCCCTGCGTTTTTGGCAGCACGACGGCGTTCGCTTCGCTCTGTTCGATCCTCTCGCCACGGAAAGCCTGCGCAATTGTTTGTATTACGATACATCCATCGAAAATTCCTATTTGCGGGGCGATTTTATTGTCGAAAAGGATATGTCGCTCTCGCGCAGGAAAGGCTTGCCGTGCGTCACGTCAAAGCTGTATGAAGCGGGATATCCTTTCTTCAAGGGCGAGCTTACCGTCGAGGGGAATATCCCGTACGCGGGAGGGAAAAATGTATCGCTGCAATTGGACGGGCGCTTTATGACCGCCGCTTTGACCGTAAACGGAAAGAGAGCGGATTTTGTTCTGGATGACCGCAAAAACATCGCAAATCTCCTGAAAAAGGGCGAAAACGAGGTAAAAATCGTACTTCGGTCGAGTTTGCGCAATCTGTTCGGACCGCACCATTATCTCACTCCGGAGCCGCTCGGCGTCAGCCCGTACTGCTTCGAATTCCGCGGCGAATGGAAGGATGGGAAAAACGCCGCCGATTATACGGACGAGTATCACAGCGTTCCGTTCGGCGTCGACGGTTTAAAATTGATCAAACAGTTATAATTTCAGCTGAAATTGCGGATTAAAGCCCGTATACGGCGCAACGCCGTATACGGGCTTTTGCAACCTGTATTGCCTCGGATTCGGCGCCGAAAGGAGAGCGGAAGGATGATCGTTGCCGCAAAAACAGGATCATTAAGAGGGATGGCCGCGCATTTTGCGCGGCCATCCCTCTTGTAAAAATAGCGCGCGTTTGCCCTTGCGAGGCGCTGTTCATGCCGTTTCAGCGCGGAAAAATTGTCCGAAAAATGCAAAGAACGGAAAAATTTTCAAAAAATTTTCACAAAAAAATTTTTCAAAACCCCCTTGACAAAATGAAATTTTATAGTATAATTATATCGAATTGCGACACGAGTCGCTAACCGTGGTGAACGTTTATGCGGGCGGGAATGCCCGATACATTTTTATCGTTCAGCGGCTGTGTTCGGCCTGTATGCCGTGCTTTCGGGATATGTATTCAAACGCATGGCGATGCACGCCGCGGCTGTGCAGAGTTCTGCACTTTTGCAGATATGCGTGTCGGTCCATTCCTGTTTTCATAAACGTATTGCGATGCGTGTCGCTTCCGTCGGCGGGGATGCCGAACAGGGGCAATTTTTGCAACGCGCCGTGTGCTGTGATGCGTATCGCGTAACCGTTATCGGGCTATTTCCGTAGGCTCCGTTTTCAAATTCAAATTTAAAAAGGATTTCTGCGGGTTCCGGGCGGTTTTTTCATTTGCGTATTGCGACTCGTGTCGCATAATATGGAAAATTCGGCGGCTACGTCGAAAAAAATAGATGGAGGAGGAAGCATGAAGAAATTAGGTGTTGTTCTGTTGGTGATCGCTATGGCGATCGGTGTGATGGGGGGGGGGTACTCAATTGCCTCTTTAGCGGAAGTATCCGCTGAAAAAACCCCTGCGGATTTTGCTGCGGCAGAGAATTTGGCCCTCGATACGGATGAATTATTGGATACGTATTCCGTCGAAGGCACGGGAGCAAACAGGCCCTATCCCGACGATTGGGGAATGAAGTTCGGCAAAGCGGAGGCAGGCTATTATACCCGTTTGGACAATGAGGGGAAAGAACCTGCCACGCTTTCGTCTGCACATACGGCCGCGTATATGCCCATGAGCCGCAGCGTTGCGGGGACCGCCGCCTACTATGTATCCGCGGATATCACCATTGGTACGCGGGTGGAATACGGCGGATTGGGCATCATCATCGGAGAGGGCACGGACGAAGCGAAAGCTCCCGTCGGCGTTTGGTACTGCGTCGATTCGCAGACGCTCTGGATCGCTGCGGGCGGGAACGATTTTTTGCAGGCGATCGGCACCGATGACGGAGAAGGAAATATCATCACGGGCGTGGAGCTCGCCGTCGGAGAAACGTTCACGCTTGGCGCGGTTGTAGACGGGCAAAACGTTTCCGCGTATATTGACGGCGAAAAGGTCGGCAGCACGTATACGCTGGCCGATACAACGGTCTTTGCGCCCAGAGTCGGCGCGGCGATGAAAAATTATAACGGGCGTTTGAAAACTTTGTGTTCAAAACGTTGGAAGAAGAGCCCGAAGTAACGCCCGCCGAATTTGCGGATGCCGACAATCTCTTTGTCGATACGGCGGGGCTGGTCGATACGTACGAGGTGACAAACATTCCGAATTACCGTCCGTTCCCGCCCGATTACGGCATGAAGTTTGCTAAAACGGCGGACGGATATTACACGCGCGTCAACAATTCGATGGAAGATTTCTGCACCTCCGGCGCGCATACGGCTTCGTATTTGGCGACGAGCATGGATATCAGCGGCGTAAATACTTATTATGTTTCGGCGGAGATCACGGTCGGGGCAAAAGCCGATTGGGGCGGCCTCGGAATCATCATCGGCGAAGGAGAGGGCGACAATCCCGTCGGTCTTTGGTATTGCGTGGATACACCCGCTCTGTATCTCGCAGCAGACGGGAATGAATTTTTAAATCCTTTCGGAACGGATGACGGAAACGGGAATATCGTTCCCGGTGTCGAATTCGAGGTCGGAGATACGTTCACGATTGCGGCTGTGGTAGACGGGCAGAAGATTTCCGCCTATATCGACGGAGTGAAGATCGGGGAAACCTACACGCTCGCATCCGAGTTCACGCCCGCGATCGGCGCCGATGTGAAGCAGTATTACAGCGAATACAGGGATTTCACGTTCAAGACGCTGGATACGGGCTTGCAGGCTGCCGAATATACGGTCACCTGCATTTCCGGCGCGGTTGAGATCGGGACCATTGATTACACCTACGGCGACGGCGCCACTCTCGCTCCGATCGAGAGAGAGGGCTATGAGTTCATGGGCTGGCATCTGCTTCCCGACCTCAGCGATCCCGTTATCGAGAGCATCGATGCCGCGATCGGCGGAAATATCACGGTTTACTGCGAATATAAAGTTGCAAATTATTCGATCACCTATTACGACGGTGACACAAAGATAGAAAACGACGATTGGGATCAGTCGTATACCATGTCGCAATACATCCCTCTGCCCGAAGCGGAGGATATGGCGAAAGAAGGGTACACCTTCGACGGCTGGTATACCACCCCGGATTTCAGCGGCGATCCCGTAACGGCGATCGAGATGGGCTCCACGGGCGATAAGGTCTTTTATGCGAAGTATACGGCTGTCGGCGGCGGAGATGCCGGCGGATGCAGCGGTTCGGTGATCGGCGTGTCTTCGGGGATCATCGGTTTGTGCGCGCTCGGCGCTGTCGCGGTCATGATCAAACGTAAAAAGGCGGGCGGCAGATGAAGAAAGCGTTATTGGTAATATTGAGTGTTATTCTGATGTTTTCTTTGATCGGCTGTACTCCCGAAGAGGAAAAAGAACAGGAAGTTGCATTGGACCCCATCGAAGCGTCAGTCGAAACATGGGAGGCGCCGGAAGCATTCGGCAGAAACGATAATTATAAAGTTGAAGTGTCTGAAGACGGTGAAAAGTGGCAGGAACTTGCCGTATACAACGTCAAAAACGGGCATCAGCTGGGCGATCCGCTCATCAATCAGGGCGGCGCGGTATACTTCGGCGAGCCGTACATCGCTTCGCTTGCCATCTTCGATTTCACCGGAACGGTGGGGATCCGCGTCACCTACAAAGGCGGCACGCTCGAAGAGGGCGGATATGTTATCAGCCCCGCTTCCTACAACGTACCGAGCAAGCAAAGCGGCAATACCGTCACTTTCACGCTGAAACAGGATGCGGAAAGCCCGCGCAAAGTGGTATTCCGCCCCGCGGGGCAGTGGGAGGCGGAAACGCTGCACATCATGACCAACGTTCCCGAAGACGAATACGCCGTAGACGAAACGGCATCCAACGTATACGTCATCGAGGAGGGGCAGGAAATTCCGCGCACCCTCCCGGAGGGAAAGGATACTTACTATTTCAAAAAGGGCATCCATACGCTCCCCGCGGGCTATTGGGTGGATATCGACCTCGGCTCGGTGCAGCAGGTGGAAAGTTTTGACCTGTTGACGCCGCAAAAACAGGCGTTTATCCTGCCCGGCGGCGTTTGCTTCGAAATTCAGGCGCGTTCGAGCGAAGACGAGGCATGGCAGAGCGTCTATGAATCGTCCGGGAAAGCCGCGGAAGAGAATTTCAACCTCGAAGGCATCGATTTGTCTGTCAGCGCACGCTATTTCCGCCTGATCTTGAACGGGAACTACAATGTGGCGCCTGTCGGCGATTATCGGTACGTACATACCGCCAACATTCAGGAATTTACGCTGTATGACGGAGAGGGGAACAACCTTTCTCTGCATAAGGCGGTCGCAGGTTCGGCAAGCGATTACAATTTGGTGACCGACGGCGCGGCGGGCGGAAATTACGGCTATGCGTATGCGGGAGAAACGTTCAGCGCGCAGAGCGGGTACACGTACTATCTTGAAAAGGGCGCCGTGGTTAAAGGCGCGTTCATCTCCGAAAACACCGAAGACGTAACGATCTGCGGCCGCGGGATCCTCGACAGCAGCGACCTGCTTTCCACGCATGACCTTTCGGAGGGCAGAAACGGCTCTATTCACTTTGAATATTGCAAAAACGTGGTCGTGGAAGGCATCACCATTATGCATGCGCCCATGTGGATGGTCGTCATCAATTACAGCGAAAACGTGCTGGTAGACGGCATCAACCTGTTCGGCTACTGCACGAATGCGGACGGCATCCATTTCAGCGCATCGAAAAACGCCGTCGCGACGGGCTGCTTTATCCGTTCGACGGACGATTTGTTCGTCGCCTACCATTACGGCGATTCTGACGGGCTCACGTTCAAGAACAGCGTTCTGTGGAGCGACGGCGCGCGCGTGCTCCTGCTCGGCCTGGATACGAGGGGAGATATCCGCAACGTTACCATGGAAAACTGCGACGTGATCACCTATCAAAACGTTTGGAGCTTGCAGGAATCGGGCGGCTTTGCCCAAATCATCGCCACCGGCGGAAACACGATCGAAAATATCACGATCAAGGATGTCCGCATCGACGAAGTTCGGTTCCCCGTCATCGCGCAGTTTATGCAGATACGCACGGGCAATGATTCGTTCGGCACGGGATTCATCAAAAACGTTTCGCTGGAAAACGTATCCTTTGCCAGCGAATGCAAGCCGAAGTCGATGATTTCCGTCGTCATACCCGGCGGATCGATCGAAGGCGTTTCAATGAAAAACGTATCCATTCACGGCGACACTGTTGCCGAAAGCAACATTTCGGAGTATTTCGACGTGGATCCCGGCATTACGGTTTCGTTTGAATAACGGGAAAAACAGGGCAGAAATCGCAGCGCGATGAAAGGTACTTGCCGCTGCGATAGAGAGGATCGGCAAAAAATACGATATTGCCCGTGCGGGGGAAGCGAGCTTTGTTCCGCCATCCCGCACGGGGCAGCATTCCGCGGCGCGGAAACGGCCGGTCGATTGAATTATCAGGAGGAATTTTATGAAGAAACTTTTGGCTGTATTAATCGGTTTGTTATTATCTTGCAGCTTTGTTTTTGTGGGCTGCCACCCGACGACGATCGGAGATGAACCCACCGGGGATCTCGACCCGAATACCGAAGTTACCATCTCTTTCATGCATATGTGGAGCGAGCATGCCACCGTGATGGAGAGCATCATCGACGATTTTGAAGAAGAAAATCCGAACATTACCGTAAATATTTCGATCACCCCGTACAATCAGATCGAGCAGGTTTTGCAGGCGGCATTCATCAGTGAAACGCTCCCGAATGTCTATACGTTCTATACTCATTACATGAACCCGCTGGTCTCCGCGTCTGACGGCGTTATGGCGGGCTCGCTCAACAACCTCCACGGCGAGATCATCGATTCGTTCATTCAGCCCGATTCGTGGGAAATGGGCTATATCAACGGCAATTACTATTCCGTTCCTTTCCGCGCCACGGGCGAATTGGTCTTTTACAATAAAACAATTTTTGATCAAAAAGGCTGGACGAAACCCGAAACGTTTGAAGCATTTGAACAGCTGATGGACGATATCTATGCAGACGGAACGTATATCCCGCTGGCTGCGGGCGGCAAAGAAGATCAGATCACGTATCTTATCAACGCCATGTCGCTGTTTGTTTCCGTGCTCGACGGAAGTGTCGATGAGCCTGGTTACAAGGTCGGCAGATTGGAGCCGGACGAGGATATTTCGGACGCGGTAGCCGTGTATGAAAAGGTGCGCGGTTGGTACGAGCAGGATTATTTCGGCGAAGGCGCGATAGGCGTAACGAAGACGGGCGCTATTCAGCAATTTACTTCCCGCAATGCCGCTATGGTATTTGCAAACGTAAATAACCTCGGTGACATTACGTCTGTAATGGGCAATGATGAGATCGATGCGTTCGCCATTCCCGCACCGGAGGCGATCGCTGACGAAGTGAAATATGTGTACGGCGGTTATGACGGCCTGTCGTACAGCCCCGTGGCGAGCGAAGACGAAATGGCCGCATCGATCATGCTCATCCGCTATTTGGTCAGCGACGAAGTACAGCAGACGTTGGCGGACAGGACGCAATCCATCATCGTCAATAAAAACGCCGTCTATCACGATCCCACGTATGCGGCGTTTGCGGAAGAATACCAGTATGTCGGAGCTCACGCAACGGGTATCGATTATATGACGGGCGATCATTCGGCGGGCAACAACTCCATCATGTCTTCCTATATTGCGGGCACTTCCAATCTGACCGCCGCACAGACGATTCAGCTCATCAACGATAACGTGTATGCGGATATGCAGGATAATCTCATTAACGATCCCCCCGTCGATTGGTATCCCCGTCAGAATCCCAAAAAGGATTTTGACCGGACTTGGTTACAGTGATCGAGGGGTAGAAGATGGTTAATGTTCGAGCGATTCAGCGCCAGGCGAATATTGTCGGCTGGCTGCTGATGATCCCCACGATTATCGGGATTTCATTGTTCATCATATATCCGGTCATATTCTCCCTGATCATGAGCTTTACCAATTGGAAGTTCGTGTTCATCAACGTCAGCTTTATCGGCGGAGACAACTATGTGTGGCTGTTCAGTGAATCGGGCCGCCAATTTTGGATATCGGTATGGACGAGTATCAAATTTACGTTTATTTCCACGGCGATCCAAACGGTTTTGGGCTTTTTCCTCGCGTATGTGCTGTACAATATGAAGCCGAAGGCGCAGGCTGTATACAAAGTGCTCATTTACATTCCCGTTTTGCTGCCGGCTGCTGTCGTCAGCGTCATGTGGACGTTCATATTTGAGCCGAACGTCGGCCTGATCGACGTATTGCTCACCAACCTCGGATTTAAAAATCTGCCGCTGTGGGTAGCCGACGAAAATATCGCGCTCGGTTCGGTCATTTTCGTCAATACTTGGCAGTATTTGGGCGTTACGACGATCATTTATTTCATCGCGATGAACGCCATTTCGCGCGATGTGATCGAGGGTGCCACCATCGACGGCGCGGGAAAGTGGCTGATTCTCTGGCGGTTTATTCTGCCCCTTTCGTGGAGTTCCACCTCCGTCAATCTCCTGCTTTCCATCATGGGCGGTTTAAAATCTTTCGACCTGTTCTATCTGTTCACCAACGGAACGGGCGACCACGGGCTGTATGTGGTGGGGCTGTATATCTGGCGCACTGCCTATCGCTTCAAAACATTCTGCCGCGCGGTCACGATGTCGATCGTTTTGTCCGTCATCATCGCCGCGATCAGCTTAACGTTGAATTGGCTGCTCGGCAAAACGGAGGACAAGATCGATGCGTGAAAATGTTTTGACGGATTACAAGGCCGCAGGGCCCGATAAAAAATACAGCAAAACTTTGCGTCAGGTGAAAAAGTATACGGGTACGGTTATCCTGTGGATAATCATGCTGCTTTTGACGGTCATGGTGCTGTATCCGCTGTTATTTGTTTTTACAACTTCGTTTAAAACATACGGTGAATTTTTGGCTAATCCGTTTTCTATTTCCTTTGCGCATCCCGAAAATTATGCGCAGGCATGGATAGACGGGCACTTTTCGACTTACTTTTTCAATTCTGTTTTGGTAACCGGATTAACCGTTATCGCCAAAGTTTTCATGAGCGGGCTTGTGGCATACTGCATTGCCGTATTGAAAATCAAAGGCTGGAAGATCGTAACGGCAATCGTGATGTCGACCATGTTTTTCACCGGCGAAATTACGGGCATCCCTCAGTTTCTCTTGGCGAGAGAATTGAATTTGCTCGATACGATTTGGGCGCTGATCGTGCCCGGACTGTTGGGCCCTGCCGGTTTAGGCGTTTTATTGGGCATGGGCTATGCGAAAAAAATCCCGAAAGAGTTGCATGAGGCGGCACTGTTGGACGGGGCGGGGATATTTGCGATTTTTTGGCGCATTGACTTGGTTTTGATGATCCCTATGCTCACGTTTGTCGCGATTCAGACGTTTACGGCAACTTGGAGCGACTTTTTCTGGCCGTTGATCACCATCACGACCAACGAGAGCGCGAAAACACTTCCGCTGGGGCTGATCAATTTCCAGTCGCAGAACAATTCCAATTACGGCGTGCTGTGCGCAGGGCTGTGCATCATGACGGTTCCCATCATCCTGCTGTATTGCTTCCTTTCCAAATATTTTATCGAAGGCGTAGCAGCGGGTGCGGTCAAAGGTTAAAAAAATTTGAGGCGGTTTAAAAATTATGATCGTAAATGAAAAAATAATTCAAAACAAAGTTTTAGGATGCTGGTTCGGCAAAAATATCGGCGGAACGCTGGGCGCTCCCTTTGAATGGCGCAGGCAGATCAACAACGTTACGGGCTACACGCAGGATCTTGGCGGAAAAGCTCTCCCCAATGACGATTTGGATATCCAGCTTTTGTGGCTGATCGCGTTGGAGGAGAGAAAACTGAACGTAAACACGCGCGATCTCGCCTATTATTTCAGCATTTTCGTTACGCCGCATTGGGCGGAATACGGCACGGCAAAGACGAATATGAAGCTCGGTATCGAGTCTCCCCTGTGCGGTTTGGAAAACAATGCCTATCGCCACAGCTGCGGAAGTTATATCCGCAGCGAAATATGGGCGTGCATCGCCGCGGGTACGCCCGAACTTGCCGTCCGCTATATGATGGAAGATTCCGCCATCGACCACGGCGGGAACAGCGAGGGGACTTATGCCGCGATCATGGTTGCGGCGATGGAGTCGGCCGCGTTTGTCGAATCGGATGTGAACAAACTCATCGAAATCGGTTTGAGTTATATTCCGGAAGGGTGCGACGTGGCGGCCGTCACCCGCCTTGTGCAGGATTGCTACAAGAGCGGAAAAACGTATTTGGAAGCGCGCGACGAAGTGCTGCGCCGGTACCGCGGCGCACCGTTCAGCTATGACGACGGCAAGCAGATCGTTACGCTCTGCGACGAGCGCGACCGCGAAATGGGCTTTGCCGACGGCAAAAAGGGCTACGACGTCGTGGATAATTTCGGGATCATCATGATCGGCCTGTTGTACGGGCAGGGCGATTTCGGCAAAACGCTCTGCTATGCGGTCAACTGCGGCGAGGATACCGACTGCACCGCGGCGACGCTCGGCTCGATGCTGGGCATCATCTACGGCGCGAAAAAAATCCCGCAGGAATGGCTGAAACCGATCGGCTCGCAGATCTCGACGCTCTGCTTAAATCACGGCGAAATCGAGGGGATGGTACCCAAAACAGTGGAGGAACTGACCGAAAGGACAATGCGCCTGATGCGCATGAGCGACGCGATAAACGGCTTAAACCTCGGAGAGTCGTCCTGCGCCGATCTGTATTGCCCGCCGCTGGTGCGCGAAAAGCTGTACGCCAATGCGGACAGCGCCGTGTACGATTTCAAGTTTTTTGAAGTTGCGGTCAGCTATCCCGATGGCGTTTATCTGAAAGGAAACAGCGGTAAGGTGCGCATCCGCATCGAAAATAAATTCCGCGTCACGGAAAACCTGGCGTACCGCTGGTACACCGAGGACGGATTTACCTCCGACGATCGGGAAGGGTATCTGTATCTCGCCCGCAATACGTACGGAAATCCGGCTTGCGAAATGGAATTTACCTTTACGGCGGAAGGCGAACCCAAGCTGAAAAACAGATTTGTGTTTGAACTTACCGTGGAGGGGCGCGCCTCCGCAATGGCGGTACCCGTATTGCTGCTGAAAGGAAGGGAGTGATATGCGCGACGAACGGTATGTTTTGACCGAACATAGTTACGAAATGGCAAAAGAGCGGCATCATGCCACTCTTTTTGCCACCGGCAACGGTTATATGGGCGTACGGGGGAGTTTTGAGGAGTATTCCACCCTCGGCGTGCAGGGGCTGTATGTGCGGGGGATCCTCGACGAGATCATAGAGATATGCACTCCTTTCCCCGACGATTACTACATGAAAAAGTATTATTTCAATGAGGAGCGCCTGAAAGATTTTGAAAAGACGGAATGCGGCATCAATTTGGCGGATATCCTCACCGTGCGCATCGTCATCGGCGGCGAGCTGTTTCAGATGCACGAGGGCACGCTGTTGTCCTATGAAAGGAAGATCGATTACCGTACGGGAGTGCTCACCCGCCGCGTGCGCTGGAAAAACAGCGCGGGCGATATAACCGATATTTGCTTTGAAAGGTTCGCTTCTTATGCCGACGAACACATATACTGCCAAAAAATTACGGTTTCTCCCGTAAATCACGGCAAACCGATCGAAATTTACAGCGGCATGGACCTGCGCACGAAAACCAACGGGCAGCGCGTGACGCAAATCGTATCCGAATCGGCGGAAGGAACGTCTGTTTGCGCGGAGATCAAGAGCGGCCCTCGCTACGGGTTCGGTTGCGCGTTTTCCGCCGAAAACCGCATTTTTGGGGATTATTCCGCGGAAAAATCGGATGCGGATGGCATTTTGGCGGTCAAATTCTGCGGGAGCGGAAAGTGCGTGCTGGAAAAAACGACCTGCGTGGTTACCTCGCGCGATACGCAGCTGCCCCTTCCGGAATGGCTCGCGCAGCATCGGCAAACGGCGCCCGTGTCCTATGCCGAAAACTATAAAAGCCATCTCTCCGTATACCGCCCTGCCTTTGAAAAGGGGAATGTGGAGATAGAAGGGGATGACGAAATGGCGCTTGCGGCGGCGTTTTCCTGCTATCAGACGCTCATTTCCGCCTGCAAGGCTGACAGTGTGCACGGCGTCGGCGCGAAAGGGCTTACCGGCGAACAGTATCATCAATACGTTTGGTGGGACAGCGAAATTTATCAGATGCCGTATTTTATCTATACCGCCCCGCAGACGGCGCGGCACCTTTTGGAGTATCGGTATAAAACGCTGGCGCAGGCAAAGGAGAATGCGGCGAAGGCGGGGTACCGCGGCGCGCGATATGCATTCTGTTCGGGTATAACGGGGGAAGAATGCGTTTGGTCTTTCTGCAATCATCCCTTCATGCAGGATCATATTTCGGCGGACGTCGCATTTTCCGTGCTGCATTATGATGCCGTCACCGGCGACAGGGATTTTATGGAAAAATACGGGTATGAGATCCTCTTTTCATGCCTGGAATATTGGCTGAGCAGAGTCACGCCGACGGAAAGGGGCTTCGAGATCCTGCGCGTGACCGGCACGGACGAGCATCATCCGTTCGTGAACAACGATGCGTACACAAACTATATGGTGCGTTTTATCGCGGAGCGGGGCTGCCGTATCCTGCGAGAGCGGGCAGATTCGTTCGATTTTGCCAAAATAGGGGCGGACGACGCTTTCGCACGGCAATTGGCAGATTTGCGCGACAGGCTGTATCTTCCCGTGGAAGACGGCGGAATGATCCCGCAGTTTGACGGATATTTCGGGCTTTCGCGCGATTCGGAATCGAAAGAATACGTGCAGGGCGCCCAAATGAAGCATAAAGGGTATCATCAGAGCCAATTCATCAAACAGCCGGACGTGGTGATGCTGTATACCTACAACAACGTGGGAATGGATGAAAGGTACTACGCGAGGAATTTCGATTATTACGAAAAGATGTGCGAGTGCAGTTCGTCTCTCTCCTATGCGCCGCACGCGATCGCTTGCATCGATAACGACAGGCTGCTGTCTTTTTACGACTATTTGAAGCGCACGGCGGAGATCGATCTGAAAAATCTTCACGGCGGGTCGGAAGACGGCGTGCACAGCGGGTGCGCCGCCGGCGTTTGGTATTCGGTGTTCCGCGGCCTGTTCGGCTGTGTTTGCGGGGAGGATGAAATCCGCCTGAACCCGAAGCGCCTGCCGTGGTGGAAAAATGTTCGGATGAAGTTTTTCTATAAAGGCAGCTTGATTAACCTTGAATTATGTGGTAAAATGATATCGGTATCCAAACAGGGCGGACATTCTGCCAAGATATCAATTTACGGAAAGGAATATTTGCTGAAAAGGAGCAAATTGCAGGTAGAACTTCAATGAGCGGGATCAAGGTGACCAGAGAGATGGTGGCGCAATATGCCGGGGTCTGCAAACAGACGGTTTCGTGCTATCTGAATAAGACGCGCGGCGTATCCAAAGAGAGTTCGGCGCGGATCGAAAGGGCGATACGCGAATTGAATTACGTTCCGAACATGGTGGCCCGCGGGCTGTCGCAGAAAAAAACGATGTCGCTTGCGGTCATTTGCGACGATTTGGGGAACCCGAATTACAGCGAGATCATCAGCGGCATCGAGCAGGCGGCAAAGGCAAAAGACTATTCGGTGCTGATTTTCGACGTGGCTATGGACGGCGATTCCGTGGCGAACCAAATCATTGCCCGCCGCATCGACGGCGTTATCCTGTTGACCTTCAAAAACAAACTTGGGGAGAAGAATATAGCCAATCTCGACGAGCACGATATAAAACTCGTGATGACGCACAGCGCCGGGGAAATTTCCGATCGGTATATGCAGCTCGAACCGGATTTTTACAGCGGCGTTAAGGAAACGCTCCTCGAACTGCGCCGCCGCGGGCATGAGGATATCGTCATGCTCTCCTGCTTCGGCTACGACGACCGTTACGACAGGCGCCTGCGGATATTTGCGGAATGCTATGAAACGATTTTTGAGCGCCCCGCAAGATATCTGATCGACGGGCATCACGGCGGCGCCACGCTCGAAACGGGCAAACGTTTGGCTGAGCAGCTCTGCGGGTCGAACGTTCCGGCGACGGCTGTTTTTACCACGAACGACCTTATGGCCATCGGCGCCGTCAAATATTTTCATCAGACGGGGCAGATCGACCGTTATTCCGTAATCGGCTTCGATAATATGGCGTTCAACGAGTATATTTCGCCTTCTCTTTCTTCCATCGGGTACGATAAAATCGCGTACGGAAAGAGGCTTGTAGAGCTCTTTCTCGCCAACAGCGGCGGCGCGTGCGCCCGCACCGAATATGTGGAAACAAAATTGTTTTTGCGGGAGAGCATCCGCAGTGTGAAGTAAAAACCTGCCGATTTTATTGGAGGGAAAAGTTATGATACCGGCGGCCAGAGAGCCGAATTTTGATAATTTATTGAAAGTATTGCAGCGCAAAGAGCCGGAACGTCCCACATTATTTGAATTTTATTTGGATAACGAGATCAGCGAAAAGCTGACGGGGCAAAAGGCAAAATCGGCGTGGGATTGCTCATGGAACTATGAAATGATCATCCCGGCGATGAAAAAGGCGGGATATGATTACGCGACGATGCATGCGTCCGATTTCGGGTTTCCCGTTGTGCGGCAGCAGGGCAGAACGATATCCATGAGCCACGGCGTGATCACGGACGAGGCGAGTTTTATGGCGTATCCCTTTCTCGACCCGGACGCATGCGAAAAGGGACGCTTGGCGGAAGTTGAAAAAGTATTGCCGAAAGGGATGAAGGTGATCGTGTTCGGACCAAGCGGGGTATTGGAGAATGTGATATCGCTGGTCGGGTACGAAAATCTGTGTTTTATGCTGTACGACGATCCGGAGCTGGTCAGGCGCATTTTTGCGGCGGTGGGCGAGCGGATGGTGCGCTATTACGAGCTGTGTATGCGGTACGACTGTGTGGGAGCGATCATCTCGAACGACGATTGGGGGTTCAATACGGGAACGATGCTGGCGACCGAAGATATGAAAAAATACGTTTATCCGTATCATAAAAAGATCGTGGAAGCGGCGCATAAGAACGGACGGCCGGTAATATTGCATTCGTGCGGGAATCTTGAAAAGGTGATGGACGACATCATCGAAGAGATCGGGTACGACGGCAAGCATTCGTATGAGGATAAGATATTGCCGGTGGAGGAGGCGTACGAGCAGTTTGGCGGAAGGATCGCGGTATTGGGCGGGATCGATTTGGATTTTGTGTGCCGGCGCACGCCGGAAGAAGTGAGCGAACGCTGTAAAAAGATGGTGGAACGGACGAAGTGCAAAGGGTATGCATTGGGCACGGGGAACAGCATTCCCAACTACGTTCCCGCAGAAAATTTTAAGGCGATGATCCGCGCGGTATACCCCGCTTTCGATTATTGAGCGAGGGCTGTAAACGCTATGAGAGATTGTATCCGAAAGAAATTGGATATCATTCATGCGCTCTATCCGCCCGAACGCATCGCCGCGTCAAAGAGGCGTTGGGAGAGCGTTTGGGACAAAAACAAGCGGGCGGACAGGCGTCCGTTCGTGTACTATCCGCCGCTGTTCGATGCGTACAACGCCCTGCATACGGCGGAGCAGCGCTTGCAGGCGAGCCTCGACGAGATCATCGTACGCGGACAGGTCGGCGACGATTATATCCCCTCCGTTTTCTGCGGATGCCGCCAATCGACCATACCCAATATGTTCGGCGCGAAAGAGATCATCAAGGGCGAAGACGCCACGTGCGACAAGATATTGTTTTCGGCGGAGGATATCGACCGCTTGGAAGAAGGCGCGATGGCAGAAGGCTCCGTCGCAAAGATGTGGCTGGATATGCAGCGATACATCATCGACGAAACGGAAGGGGAACTCCCCGTTCACGTTGTCGATATGCAGGGGCCGTTCGACGTCGCGGGGCAGATGTTCGGATATGACAATCTGTTCGTCTGCGCTTATGAGTATCCCGAACGTTACGACAGGCTGATGTCCCTCATCACGCGGGCATTTATCGGATTTTGGAAGGCGCAGCGGGCGGCATGCGGGGATTTGTTCGTCGGCACGCATCTCTTTGCCTGGGATTATGTGCCCGAAAATACGGGAGCGAGTATGTCGATCGACAGCCTCGTGATGGTATCGCCCGATTTTTACAGGGAATTTTATCAAAAATATATCGAGAATTTGGCGGAAGAATTCGGCGGGCTCGTCCTTCACTCCTGCGGCGATTTCCGCCACGTTGTTCCCAATCTGATGGAAACGAAAGGATTAAAGGGGATGAACGCTTCGCAGCTGTCTCTGCGCCAGCTGGTGGATGCGGGAATGTCGGCAGATATTGTCGGTATCCTCACTCTGCCGCTGGAAGGGCTCGACGAACTTGCGGAGGAAATGCTGCGTACGGGCATGCGGATAGATCCTACGTTTATCGGAAATTGGTCCGTGTTCGGGGCGGCGGTCCCGCCCGCGGAGGAATGGACGGCCGAGCAGCGCCGCTTTCTGCAAGAGACGGACGAACGGATCATACGGCGGCTGAATCCTTAAAAGAGTAAAAAAGTATGGAAAGCATCAAAGAAAATACCGTAAAAGCGGAAAATCAAGTCAAAAAGGACGAAAACGTATTTTATTTGGGGAATGAGAACGCGCCTTTTCGGGTTGCCGTTCTCGGCAATTCCATCACGCGGCACGGCCCCTGTGCGGAGATCGGCTGGTCCGGGCTGTACGGAATGGCGGCAAGCTGCGAGGAAAAGGATTACGTTCATCTCCTCGCCGCGCGTTTAAAGCGCGACGGGGTTGATTGTCGGCTCATGGTGAACCAAATTTCGGAATGGGAGCGCACGTTTGCGCGGTTCGACCTTTCGAAATTGGATGCGATCCGTGAATTTTCTGCGGACGCGATCCTTTTTCGCTGCGGGGAAAACGTCGCCGCCGCGGAGGACAAAAATGTTTTTCGGGAATGTTTGCAGGAGATGATCGCGTATATTGACCCGAATCGCTCTCCCGTGGTGTTTACGACTTGTTTTTGGAAATATCCCGCCCTCGACGAATGCATACGAAGCGTCGCCGCCGCATACGGGGCGGAGGCGGTCGAACTCGGTGATTTGGGCGACGATCCCGCGATGAAAGCGGTGGGGCTGTTTGAACACAGCGGCGTGGCGGCGCATCCCGGCGACGCGGGCATGCAGGCGATCGCGGATAGGATTTATCCGGTATTGCGAAGCTGTCTGCGCGCAAAATAACGGGCATTTGATTTGTATTAAATTCTATTGAAATAAGATGAAAAGCGCTCCGGATGCAAAATTTGCATCCGGAGCGCTTTTTGTATGCGGGCGGCGGTTGTATGCCGAATATTGTTCAGCCTCGTTAATAGCGGGTATAAAAATTCGTGATAAAACGAATTTCCGCCGTTTGGTTGACAAAAATGCCGTTCGGGATTTATAATCGTGGCATAAAAAATCTGACAGGCAACAAAGGCGTTGCGGTACGGGGTTCCCATGCGGGGAACTTCGCCGCGGCGCCTTTATTTTTGCATTTTTTATGAGGAGGACACAACAATGAAAGTACCCGAACTGTTCGGTTCGAACGTGTTCAACAGGCAGGTCATGCAGGATAAACTGCCCAAGGATATCTACAAGTCGCTCATCAAGACCATCGACGAGGGCGCACCCCTCGATATGAGCGTGGCGAACGTCGTCGCCAACGCCATGAAGGATTGGGCGGTCGAAAAGGGCGCCACCCATTTTACCCATTGGTTCCAGCCGATGACGGGCATCACCGCCGAAAAGCACGATTCCTTCATTTCGCCCACGAAAGACGGAAAAGTCATCATGGATTTTTCGGGCAAGGAGTTGGTCGTGGGGGAGCCGGACGCCTCCTCCTTCCCCAGCGGCGGGGTTCGCGCCACCTTCGAGGCGCGCGGCTATACCGCGTGGGATCCGACTTCTTTCGCGTTCGTAAAGGACGGGACGCTGTACATACCCACCGCATTCTTCTCGTACAGCGGGGAGGTTTTGGATAAAAAGACGCCGCTGTTGAAGAGCATGGCTGCGCTCAACAAACAGGCTCTGCGCATATTGCGCCTGTTCGGAAACACGAGCGCGAAACAGGTGTTTTCCACCGTCGGGGCGGAGCAGGAATACTTCCTCATCGACCGCAAAATGTACGACGCGCGCAAAGATCTGATCTTTACGGGCAGAACGCTGTTCGGCGCAAAGCCGCCCAAAGGGCAGGAGCTGGAGGATCATTACTTCGGCGCCATCAAAACGCGCGTTTCCGCCTATATGAAGGACTTGGACGAGGAACTGTGGAAGCTGGGCATCCTCGCAAAGACCAAGCACAACGAAGTCGCGCCCAGCCAGCACGAGCTCGCGCCCATCTTCACGAGTACGAACGTGGCGTCCGACCAGAACCAGCTGATGATGGAAACGATGAAAAAGGTCGCGAGCCGCCACGGGCTGTACTGCCTGCTGCACGAAAAACCGTTTGCGGGCATCAACGGCAGCGGCAAGCACAACAACTGGTCGATGAGCACGGATACGGGGCTGAACCTGCTCGATCCGGGCTCGACGCCTGCGGAAAACGGGCAGTTCATGCTGTTTTTGACGGCGGTCATCAAGGCGGTGGACGAGTATCAGGATCTGTTGCGTCTGTCCGTCGCGAACGCGGGCAACGACCACCGCTTGGGCGCGAACGAAGCGCCGCCCGCCATCGTTTCGATGTTTGTGGGCGAGGAGCTGGAAGCGGTCATCGATTCGCTCGAAAAGGGCGTAAAATACAACGGAAAGGGCAAAAAAACGATGAAATTGGGCGTGGATACGCTGCCCGAACTTCCCAAAGACACGACAGACCGCAACCGCACGTCGCCGTTCGCGTTCACGGGCAACAAATTCGAGTTCCGCATGGTCGGTTCTTCCTTCTCGCTCGCGGGGCCGAACATCACCATAAACACCATCGTCGCCGACGAGTTGCGGCAGTTTGCCGACGAGCTGGAAGGCGCGCCCGATTTCAACGCCGCACTGCACGATCTGGTCGTGCGCGAGATCAAGGCGCACAAGCGAATCATCTTCAACGGCAACAACTATTCGGAGGAATGGACGGCAGAGGCGGAGCGCCGCGGGCTTTCCAACCTCAAAAACGCGGCGGAGGCGCTCCCGCACTTTACGGATAAAAAGAGCATCGAGTTGTTCGAGCGAAACAAAGTGTTCACCGAGCGCGAAGTCGTTACCCGCACGGAGATCATGCTGGAAAATTACTCCAAGATGCTCACCATCGAGGCGCTCACGATGATAGAGATGGCGAAAAAGGATATCTATCCCGCTGTCGACGGGTATGTGAACGAACTGTGCGGCGCGTTGAAAGGCAAAAAAGAGGCGCTGCCTTCCGCTCGGTTTGCCGCGGAAGAGCGCATCATCTCCCTGCTTGCGGCGGATAGCGAGGCGATGCTCGAAAGGGCGGAAAAGCTCGACGAATTGCTCATCGAGTCGAAGGGCTGCGCTGCGGCGGCGGAAACGGCGGCATTTTTTGCGGATAAGGTGATCCCCGTCATGTGCGAACTGCGCGCCTATGCAGACGAAATGGAACTGAACACCGCCAAAAAATATTGGCCGTTCCCGACGTATGGGGATATCTTGTTCAGCGTATGAAAGGGGTTCTCACTTTTTCTTTTGAGCTGACAAAAGAAAAAGTCGAGAGGGGAGGGGAAACCCGAGCGGTTTTCCCCTTACAGCGGCATTTTTAAGGGCACACATACTATTTATTGCCGCTGTTTCACCCCTTCCGTAAGCCGAGGTGTCGGCAAATAGGGGTGCGCGGCGCAGAAGTGTGATTCTGCTTGCGCGAGAGAATATTAAAAGTCGCAGGTATGCGACAAATGGGGTGCGCTTTTCCAAAAATGCGATTTTGGAACGCGCATTTAATTATTCAAATATAAAATCAAAATCTCACGGAAAATCGCGGAACAGCGAGATTTTCGCGATAATCGCAAGATAATATAAAGTTTTGTCAACAAATTTTGGAGGTATATCTTATGGACGGCATATTCGGCTCGGCCGGCGTCTGGTTCCTGATCGGCGCGATCCTCGTCTGGTTCATGCAGGCAGGGTTCGCCATGGTGGAAACGGGCTTTACGCGGGCAAAGAACGCGGGCAACATCATCATGAAAAACCTGCTCGACTTCTGTTTGGGCACGATCGTGTTTGTTTTACTCGGCGCAGGACTTTTGATGGGGGAGGACGCACTGTTCGGCCTCATCGGTGTTCCCAACCTCGGTGTATTCACCGATTTTGCGAATTACGATTGGTCGAGTTTCTTCTTCAACCTCGTATTCTGCGCGACCACCGCTACGATCGTTTCGGGCGCTATGGCGGAGCGGACAAAATTTTTGTCCTACTGCATCTATTCCCTCGTCATCAGCGCAATCGTGTATCCGATCGAGGCGCACTGGGTCTGGGGCGGCGGTTGGCTCACGCAGCAGATCGCGGGCGTGTATTACGTCGATTTTGCGGGCTCCTCGCTCATTCACATGGTAGGCGGTATCTCCTCCTTTATCGGGGCGCTCATCCTCGGCCCGCGCTGGGGCAAATATCTGGATAAGGACGGAAAACCTACGCTCGAACGCAGAAAAGCGGTGTATGTGCGCGCGATTCCGGGGCATAACCTGACCGTCGGCGCGCTGGGCGTGTTCATTCTCTGGTTCTGCTGGTACGGGTTCAACGGCGCGGCCGCAGCCGATATGACGCAGCTCGCACAGATACTCGTCGTTACTACCGTCGCTACAGCAACGTCTACCATTTCCACAATGGTATTCACTTGGATCAAGAACAAAAAACCGGATGTATCCATGACGCTCAACGGTTCTCTTGCGGGTCTCGTTGCCGTAACGGCGGGCTGTGCAAATGTCGATGTCGTTGGCGCATTCTTTATCGGCTTGGTCGCGGGCATACTCGTGGACGTGGCCGTCGAAGTGATCGATAAAAAACTGCATGTCGACGATCCCGTCGGCGCTATCGCCGTACACGGTGCGAACGGGCTGTGGGGCACGCTCGCTGTGGGGCTTTTCTCCTCCGGCATCAATCCGGTAACGGACGAGGCGGGCAACGTTCTTTCCCAACAGCTCGGCCTGTTCTACGGCGGCGGATTCAATATGCTCGGTGTTCAGCTTTTGGGTATCGTCTGCATCGCCGCTTGGACGATCGTCTGCATGGTCGCCCTGTTCCAGATACTCAAACATACCTGCGGCGTCCGCGCCTCCCGCATCGAGGAGATCGAAGGGTTGGATAAGCACGAACACGGCCTGCCCAGCGCGTATGCAGACTTTGTGGCGGCCCCGCTCGCGGCGGAGATGATCGACCCCGAAGGCCTTGCGGCCGAAGAACCTGCGGGCGTTACCGTGGTCGATACCACCGTACCCGCCGTCAAGGAGAGCAGCGCCGCGGGCGCGAAACTTTCCAAGGTTGTCATTCTCACCAAGCAATCCAAGTTTGAAGAGCTCAAACAGGCGCTCAACGCCATCGGCGTCACGGGGCTCACGGTCACGCAGGTGCTCGGCTGCGGCGTGCAGAAGGGCGCGAGCGAATATTACCGCGGCGTCAAAGTGGATATGGATCTGCTGCCGAAGGTAAAGGTCGAGGTAGTCGTGAGCAAAGTTCCCGTCGAAGACGTCGTTTCGGCGGCGCGCAAGGCACTGTACACGGGGCACATCGGCGACGGCAAGATCTTCGTTTACGATGTGGAAGACGTTGTGCGCGTCCGTACAGGCGAAAGCGGGTACGATGCATTGCAGGATGAGTAGAAGAGGAGTTCTCGCATTTCTCGGCGAGCTGTCGCCTGCGAAATGCCGAGATTTTGAGGACAACCCCAACGCGCACCGCTTTTTAAGCGGTGCGGCGTTCAGAGTTTTCCTCGCCGCGGCATAATTCAGGGCACACATATTGTTAAATGCCGCGGCTTCACCTTTCCTGCGCGAGCCGTAAGAATACGGCAAATCGGGTGCGCTTTTTGAGAAGCGTGGTTATCAAACGCGCATTCGATTATTAAAAGTATAAAACCGCAAAGCGCAGTTTTGCTTGCGCGAGAGATTATTATAATAATATAAAACCTTATACTCACAGAAAATCGCAGCGAAGCGAGATTTTCGTGAACAACGCGGCGGAGCCAAGGCGGAAACGAGCGATGCCCGACAGGGCATTGTGAGAAACTTGCCTCGTGCGCAGCCGCTCAAATCGCAGCGCAGCGAGATTTTCGCGAAGAGGTCAAAAAACTATAATTTGTTCACACTTGCTCTCTCATAAAAAGGGGTGCGCTCTGCCGGGTTCGGCGGGGCGCACTTCTTTTGTATAAGGCAACCGCTCACAGAGCAGCCCCGGCGGGGCGCAAACAGCCGGCTGCATCCGCGCTTTATAAAATAGCGAAAAACAGCATATTTTCATGTTTGCGATAATCTGCGCTTATAGGTGGTATCAGTGGCGCTAAACCATAGTTTTACTTATATTTTCCATTCAAAATCGCGAAAAATCGAATTTTGCCCGCCCGCTTGACGCAAATGCATACCTGCGATTATAATGAAAATTGTTAATGAAAAAATTCTGTTCAGGGAGAGCAAAAGTATGCTGCCGAAAGAAGGACAATTCCGAAATCCGTCCGGCTGCGCTGTAACGGGCGTCATCGACCGCAGCGGCAGGGGCATGACCGGCGAGGGGATGATCGAGGCGATCTCCGTCATGCACGACCGTTCCAACGGCTTGGGCGGAGGGTTTGCGGGCTACGGGATCTATCCGCACTATAAGGATTTTTATGCCTTTCATCTCTTTTACGACAAAAAGGACGCGCAGGCGGCCGCGGAGGCGTTTATCCGCCGCCATTTTGAGATCGTCTATTCCTCCGAAATTCAGACGCGCAAATTGCCGGCCGTCCCCAACGAACCGCTCATCTTCCGCTATTTTCTCGCGCCGCTGCCGCGCAAGCTCGCGAACAGCCACCTCGACGAGCGCGAATATGTGGCGCGGTGCGTCAACCGCATCAACGCGGAGATCGGCGGCGCGTACGTCTTTTCCAGCGGAAAAAACATGGGCATCTTCAAGGGGGTGGGGTATCCCGAAGACATCGGCCGCTTTTACTGCTTGGAGGAATACGAGGGATATGCGTGGACCTGCCACGGCCGCTATCCCACGAATACCCCCGGCTGGTGGGGCGGCGCGCATCCGTTCGGTCTCCTGGATTTTTCCGTCGTGCACAACGGCGAAATTTCCTCCTACGACGCCAACCGCCGCTATATCGAGATGTTCGGCTATAAATGCACCCTGCAGACGGATACCGAGGTCATCACCTATATCATCGATTATCTCGTGCGCCGCCGCGGTCTGACGCTCGAAGAGACGGCGCACGTTATCGCCGCGTCCTTTTGGTCGACCATTGCGGAAAAGGAGGAGGGCGCGCGCGAACAGGAAACGCTGCTGCGCCGCATGTTCCCCTCGCTGCTGATAACCGGCCCGTTTTCCATCATTTTGGGGTACACGGGCGGGCTGATGGCGCTGGGCGACCGGCTCAAACTGCGCTCGATGGTGTGCGCGGAAAAGGGGGACAGGGCGTATATTTCCAGCGAGGAGAGCGCGATACGCAAGATCGAGCCGGATCTCGACCGCGTATGGGCTCCCGCGGGCGGCGAACCCGTCGTTTTTGAACTGTACGAGAGAGGAGGGCGCGCATAATGGATATGTACATACAGCCGGAATACGAAGTCGTGCGCAATTCCGACAGATGCATCGCCTGCCGCGTGTGCGAGCGGCAGTGCGCCAACCTCGTGCACTCCTTCGACCCCGATACGGGCAAAATGAAGGCGGACGATACCAAATGCGTCAACTGCCACCGCTGCGTCTGCCTCTGTCCGACGCATGCTTTGAAGATCGTCAAATCGGACGATACGTATAAAATCAACGCGAATTGGGAGAACCAGACCATCAACGAGGTGTATAAACAGGCGAACACGGGCGGGGTGCTCCTCTCCTCGATGGGCAACCCGAAACCGTACCCCATCTATTGGGATAAGATGCTCGTCAACGCCTCGCAGGTGACCAACCCGCCCATCGACCCCTTGCGCGAGCCGATGGAAACGCGGCTGTACCTCGGCAAGCGCGCCGCAAAGATCGAGCGGGACGAACAGGGTAAGCTCAAAAACACCCTCGCGCCTCAGCTCGAACTCAAAGTGCCGATACTGTTTTCGGCGATGAGTTACGGCTCCATCAGCTACAACGCGCACGAGTCGCTCGCGCGGGCGGCAGAGGAGCTCGGCACCTACTACAACACGGGCGAGGGCGGCCTGCACAAGGATTTCTATAAATACGGCAAAAACACCATCGTACAGGTGGCGAGCGGCCGTTTCGGCGTGTTCAAGGACTATCTGGAGAGCGCCGCCGCCATCGAGATCAAGATGGGGCAGGGCGCAAAGCCGGGCATCGGCGGGCATCTGCCGGGCGCGAAAATTTCGGAGGACGTTTCCGAAACGCGCATGATCCCGCAGGGGGTGGACGCCATCTCCCCCGCGCCGCACCACGATATCTATTCCATCGAGGACCTGCGCCAGCTCGTGTATTCGCTGAAAGAGGCGACGGAGTACAAAAAGCCCGTCATCGTCAAGATCGCGGCGGTGCACAACGCGGCGGCGATCGCCAGCGGCATCGCGCGCAGCGGCGCAGACATCATCGCCATCGACGGCTACCGCGGCGGCACGGGCGCGGCGCCCACCCGCATCCGCGACAACGTGGGCATCCCCATCGAGCTCGCGCTCGCACAGGTCGATCAAAGGCTTCGCGACGAGGGCATCCGCGACGAAGTATCCATCATCGCGGGCGGCTCCGTCCGTTCGAGTGCGGACGTCGTGAAGGCGATCGCTTTGGGCGCGGACGCCTGCTATATCGGCACGGCGGCGCTGTTGGCGCTTGGTTGCCACCTCTGCCGTACCTGCCACGAGGGAAAATGCAATTGGGGCATCGCCACCCAGCGCCCCGACCTCGTAAAGCGGCTCAACCCCGACATCGGGTACAAGCGGCTCGTAAACCTCGTTTCGGCGTGGAAACATGAAATCGAGGAGATGATGGGCGGCATGGGCATCAATTCCATCGAGGCGCTGCGGGGAAACCGCCTCATGCTGCGCGGCGTGGGGCTCACCGATACCGAACTTAGGCTGCTCGGCATCAAATACGCGGGCGAATCGCTGTAACGGGAGGGCGAAATGAAACGCATTTACGTGAACGAAAAATGGTGCCTCGGCTGCCATCTGTGCGAATATGAGTGCGCCTTTGCAAATTCGGGGCTCACCGATATGGCCAAGGCGCTCAAAGGCAAAACCATTTATCCCAAAATCAAGGTGGAGGACGCCGCGGGGGATATCCATTTCGCGGTCAACTGCCGCCACTGCACGAGCGCCCTGTGCGTGCAGAGCTGTATTTCGGGCGCCCTTTCGAGGGGAGAGGACGGCGCGGTGCGCATCGATCAAAACAAGTGCGTCGGGTGCCTCACCTGCGTTTTGGTCTGCCCCTATGGTGCGGTCATGCCCGCGCCGGGCGGCCACGCCGCGATGAAGTGCGCACTCTGCACCGACAACCTGTGCGGCGAGCCGAATTGCGTGAGGCACTGCCCGAACAATGCCATCGTGTACGAGGAGAGATAAGCATGAAATACGTTATAATCGGCAATGCAACGGCGGGCATCGCCTGCGTCGAGGGGATCCGCTCCGCCGATACGGAAGGGGAGATCACTATAATTTCCGACGAGCCGTTCGCCGCCTACGGCCGCCCGCTCATCTCCTATTACCTGCTGGGCGCGACGGACAGGGAACGCATGCTCTACCGTCCCGCCGATTTTTACGAGAAAAACAAGGTAAAAACGCTGCTCGGCGCGCGGGCGGAGAAGATCGATGTAGCGGCAAAAAAGATCGTTTTGCGGGGCGGAAAGGAGATCCCTTACGATAAACTGCTCGTCGCCACGGGTTCGCGCCCCTTCGAGCCGCCCATGGAGGGCATCGAGGGCGTAAAGGATACATTCAACTTTATGACCATGCAGGACGCGCTTTCCCTCGAAAAGGCGCTTTCCAGGCGGAAAAGCGTTCTCATCGTCGGCGCGGGGCTCATCGGGCTGAAATGCTTGGAGGGGATCGCGGAGCGCGTCAAGTCCGTTTCCGTAGTGGATATGGCTGACCGCGTTCTGCCGAGCGTGCTCGACGAGGCGGGCGCGGGCATCGTGCGCCGCGCGTTGGAGAAAAAGGGCGCGGCCTTTTACCTTTCCGACAGCGTTGCAAAATTCGACAAAAACACCGCGCATTTGAAGAGCGGAAAGGAGATCCCGTTCGATATCCTCGTCGTGGCGGTGGGCGTGCGCCCGAATACCGAACTCGTGAAAAATGCGGGCGGCGAGGTGCGCCGCGGCATCGTAACCGACGAAAAACAGCGTACGTCCATCGAAAACGTGTACGCGGCGGGCGACTGTGCGGAGAGTTTGGACATCACGTCGGGCGAGCACAAGATACTCGCGCTGTTGCCCAACGCCTACCGGCAGGGGTATACCGCGGGGGTGAACATGGCGGGCGGCGATGCGGCGTTCACCGAGGCGATGCCTCTCAACGCCGTCGGGTTTTTCGGCACGCAGGTGCTCACGGCGGGCAGTTATACGGGCGAAAGCTATACCGAAACGGAGGGCGATCGGTACCGGAAGCTGTTCTATAAAGAGGGCGTGCTCAAAGGCTTTATCCTCGTGAACGCGCCTGAACGCGCGGGCATCTATACTGCGCTCATCCGCAATAAAACGCCCCTTGCAGAAGTGGATTTTGAATCGCTCAAAACGGCGCCGCAGCTCGCGGCGTTCCCGAAAACGGCGCGCGAACGAATGCTCGCGCGGGAGGTGTAAACATGAAGATCGATGCGAGCGGTATGCACTTTGCCGTGCTGAACGAGCGGGTGCGTTCCGAAAAGGACAGATATATTTCCATCGAAAACTGTATCGGCCAGCGCTATATCGCCGCCGGGCTCTCGGATAAGGAGATCGTACTGAACGGCACGCCCGGCAACGCTCTGGGCGCCTACCTCAACGGCGCGAAGATCCGCGTGTACGGCAACGTGCAGGAGGCGACGGGCGATACGATGAACGCCGGCGAGATCGTCGTCGGCGGCAGTGCGGGCGATGCAACGGGCTACGCCATGCGCGGCGGGCGCATCTTCGTGCGGGGAGACGCGGGCTATCGCTGCGGCATCCATATGAAAGCGTATCGGGAAAACCGCCCCGCCGTAGTCATCGGCGGCAGGGCGGGGAGTTTCCTCGGCGAATACCAGGCGGGCGGCATCATCGTCGTGTTGGGCAGCGGCGCGGGCAGCAGGCCGATCGTGGGGAATTTCTGCGGCACGGGCATGCACGGCGGCGAAATTTATCTGCGCTGCGAACGTCTTCCCGCCCATTTGCCCGCGCAGGTGCGCGCGGAGCGGCTGGAGAAGCTGCCCGACGGCGAGGCAAAGGAGCTCGTGCGCGCGTGGTGCGAACGGTTCGGGGAAGAGGGATCGGCGTACCTGAACGCGGTCTATTACCGCCTCACGCCGAACAGCGACAATCCGTATAAGCAGATGTACACCGCCAACTGACCATGAAAGAGATTCTCATTTGCGGCGGGGGCGCCGCCCTGGAAAAGGTCGGCGCCCTGCTCCGTTCGAACGGATATTCGGTGCGGTATTCCCCCGCAGACAAAGAGCCGGACGCGGCCCTCGTGCTCCCCTCGGCAAACCGCGCCGAAACGCTGAAAATTTGCGGCCGTTTCCGCCGCGCGGCGGTCGTTTCCGTGGGGCGGGAACTGCACGAAGCGGGCGCCGTATGCGTGCCGCCGCCCGTTACGCCCGCCGCATTGCTGCAAACGCTCGCCGTTGCGCTGGAGATGAACGAACGACTGCACGCGCTCGAAGAGGAGAACGCGCGCCTGAAAGGAAAGATCGACGATTTAAAACTCATCGACCGCGCCAAATGCGCGCTCGTGCAATATTTGGGCATGACCGAGCAAGATGCGCACCGCTTTATCGAAAAGCGGGCGATGGATCAGCGCATTCCGCGCCGCGCGGTGGCGCTGGATATTTTGAGAACGTATGAACCGTAAAAAGGAGAGAGCATACAATGGTTCGCAAATTTGTAAAGATGGAGGGCGCGGGCAACGATTATATCTATTTCGACTGCCTGCGCGCGCCGCTCGCATCGCCCGAAACGCTGGCGGTGCGCTTGTCCGACAGGCACAAGGGCATCGGCGGCGACGGGATCGTGCTCATCTGTCCGAGCGAAATTGCCGACGCGAAGATGCGCATGTTCAATGCGGACGGCAGCGAGGGCAAAATGTGCGGCAACGCCGTCCGCTGCGTGGGCAAGTACCTGTACGAGAGCGGGGCGGCGCAGAGGGAAGAGTTGACGATCGAAACTATGAGCGGGGTCAAAAAACTCAAACTGTATCCCGAAAAGGGCGTCGTTTCCCGCGTGCGGGTGGATATGGGCGCGGCGGTGTTCGACGCCGAAAAGGTGCCCGTTCTGCTGCCTGCGCGGCAGGTCATCGACTGTCCCGTGCAGATCGCGGGAGAAATGTACCGCATCACCTGTGTTTCCATGGGCAACCCGCACTGCGTCGTGTTCGAGGACCCCGACGGGCTGGATATTGCGAAAATCGGCCCGAAGTTTGAAAACGCGCCCCTCTTTCCCGAACGGGTGAATACCGAATTTATCAAAAAAATCGGGGCACGTGCCTTAAAAATGCGGGTATGGGAGCGCGGCAGCGGCGAAACGCTCGCCTGCGGCACGGGCGCGTGCGCGGCGGCGGCAGCAGCGGTGGCAAAGGGGTTGTTCCCGCGGGACGAAGATATCGAGGTACAGCTGCTCGGCGGAACGCTTACGATCAACGTCGGGGATACGGTGTTCATGACGGGCGAGGCAAAAACAGTATTTATGGGAGAGGTGGAGCTATGAAATATATTTTTGTTACGGGCGGCGTTGTTTCGGGGCTCGGAAAGGGCATCACGGCGGCGAGCCTTGGCAGGCTTTTGAAGGCGCGCGGCTATAAAGTCGCCTCGCAGAAACTCGATCCGTACATCAACATCGATCCCGGCACCATGAGCCCCTACCAGCACGGAGAGGTGTTCGTTACCGACGACGGCGCCGAAACCGACCTCGATCTCGGCCATTACGAGCGGTTCATCGACGAAAATCTGAATAAATTTTCCAACCTCACCACGGGCAAGGTGTATTGGAACGTGCTCAATAAGGAGCGCAGCGGCGAATATCTGGGGCAGACGGTGCAGGTCATTCCGCATATCACGGGGGAGATCAAGTCGTTTATCTACAGCGTCGGCGCGCACAACAACGCGGATATCGTCATCACCGAGATCGGCGGAACCATCGGCGATATCGAGAGCCAGCCGTTCATCGAGGCGATCCGCCAGATCTCGATGGAGGAGGGGCGGGAAAACTGCTGTTTCATCCACGTTACCCTCGTGCCGTATATTTCGGGCTCGTGCGAGTTCAAATCCAAGCCCACCCAGCATTCCGTCAAGGAATTGCAGGGCATGGGCATCGTGCCCGACGTCATCGTCGCCCGCGTCGACGCGCCACTCCCTGAGGATATCAAAAAAAAGATCGCCATGTTCTGCAACGTGGAGAGCGACTGCGTTATCGAAAACCGCACCCTTCCGCTGCTGTACGAGGCGCCCGTGATGCTCGAAAAGGAAAATTTTTCCTCCATCGTATGCCGAAAACTCAAAATCCCCGCAGGGGAGATCGATCTGGCCGATTGGCTGGCGATGCTCCGCCGCGCCGAAACGTGCGGCAAAACGGTGCGCATCGCGCTCGTCGGCAAATATGTGCAGCTGCACGACGCATATCTTTCCGTCGCGGAGTCGCTCGCGCACGCGGGGTTTGAAAACGGCGCGAAAGTGGAGATCGATTGGGTAAACAGCGAGGAACTGACCGCCGAAAACGCGGCAAAAGTTTTGCGCGGCAGTGCCGGCGTTCTGGTGCCCGGCGGGTTCGGCGGCCGCGGTATCGAGGGCAAGATCGCCGCGGCAAAGTACGCGCGGGAAAACAACGTGCCGTACCTCGGCATCTGTTTGGGCATGCAGACGGCGGTCATCGAGTTCGCGCGGAACGTGTTGGGCATTTCCGATGCCGATTCCTCCGAATTTTCCCCTGCGGGTGCGCACAGCGTCATCGATATCATGCCCGACCAATTGGGCGTGAAGATGGGTGGCACCATGCGTTTGGGTGCGTATCCCTGCAAGGTGAAAGAGGGCACGATTCTGCACAAGGCTTACGGCAAAGACCTTATCTCCGAGCGGCACCGCCACCGCTTTGAATTCAACAACGACTATCGCACGGCGTTCGAGGCGGCGGGGATGGTGCTTTCCGGCACCTCGCCTGACGGGCACCTCGTCGAGGCGGTGGAAATCTCGAATAACCGCTTTTTCGTCGGCGTGCAGTTCCATCCCGAATTCAAATCCCGCCCCAACGCGGCGCATCCGCTCTTCCGCGAATTTGTGCGCGCCGCGCTCGAAACAGCGCAAAAAGGGAGCAAAAAGGCATGAAAATCAATCAAAATTATCAAAAATTGAGGGAAAGTTATCTCTTTTCGGATATAGCGCATAAGGTCGCGGCGTTCGCAGAGCGGCACCCCGAACGCGAAATTTTGAAAATGGGCATCGGCGACGTAACGCTGCCGCTTGCGCCCGTTGTCGTTTCGGCAATGGAGGATGCGGCGCGCGAGCAGGGAGAAAAAGCGACTTTTCGCGGCTACGGCCCCGAACAGGGATATCCCTTTTTGCGCGAGGCCATCCGCGAATATTATAAGGCGTTCGGCGTTTCTCTGGACGCGGACGAGATTTTCGTTTCCGACGGTGCGAAGAGCGATTTGGGGAACATCCTCGATCTGTTCGATGCGGATAATACCGTGCTCATTCCCGATCCCGTCTATCCCGTGTATGTGGATACGAACACGATGGCGGGGCGCAGGATCGTATTTGCCGCGGCGAACGAGGGGAACGGCTTTCTGCCCATGCCCGACGGAAACACGGACGCGGATATCATCTATATCTGTTCGCCCAACAACCCCACGGGCGCGGCGTACTCCGTCGAGCAGCTCCGCGCGTGGGTGGAGTATGCGAACAGGCGCGGTGCCGTTATCTTGTACGATGCGGCGTACGAGAGTTTCGTGTCCGAAAAGGGGCTCGCGCGAAGCATCTACGAAGTGGAGGGAGCCGAGCAATGCGCGATCGAATTTTGCTCTTTCTCCAAAACGGCGGGATTCACGGGCACGCGGTGCGGGTATACCGTCGTTCCCTTCGCCCTGAAACGGGAGGGAGCGAGCCTGCACAAAATGTGGCTGCGGCGGCAGACGACCAAGTTCAACGGCGTCAGCTATATCGTACAGCGGGGCGCCGCGGCCGCATTTTCGGCGGAGGGACGGATGCAGATCGCGGAGAATTTATCCGCCTACCGCGCGAACGCAAAAACCATTTGCGAAACGCTCGACGGGCTGAAAATCTGGTACACGGGCGGCAAAAATTCGCCGTATGTGTGGCTGAAATGCCCCGGTTTTTCGGATAGTTTCGCCTTTTTCGATCATCTTTTGGAACAGACGGGCGTGGTCGGCACGCCGGGCGGCGGGTTCGGCAAAAACGGGGAGGGGTATTTCCGCCTCACCGCCTTTGCCGATGCGGAAACAGTGCGAAAGGCGTGCAAAAGGCTGGAAGAATTATTCGGTCAAACTTTTACAGGAGAGCAATAAAATGTGTTCGATTTTCTGCTGTACGAGCAAAAATGTGGATAAAGAGCGGATGAAACGCTGCTTTTATAAAACGGTGTCGCGCGGGCCGGATATGACCGCCTTGGAAGAAACGCCGTCCGGGTATATGGGCTTTCACCGCCTCGCCATCATGGGACTGAACGCAGAGGGGATGCAGCCCTTTTGGATGGGCAAAAACCGCCTCGTATGCAACGGGGAGATTTACGGGTTCCGCCCGATAAAAAAGGAACTCGAAGAAAAGGGATACAGTTTCCATTCAGACAGCGATTGCGAGATCCTGCTCCCGATGTACGCCGAATACGGGCTGGGCATGTTCAAAATGCTCGACGCGGAGTTCGCGCTCGTGCTGTACGACGGCGCGACGGGCGAATATATCGCCGCGCGCGATCCCATCGGCATACGCCCCTTATATTACGGGTATCTCGACGACGGAGCGATCGTGTTCGCAAGCGAGCCGAAAAACCTTGTAGGGCTCGTTTCGGGCAAAATTTGCCCCTTTCCGCCCGGAAAATACTATCATAAGGGCAAATTCCGCGCCTATTGCAAAATTGCGGAAGTAAAATCCTATATCGATGGCGATTTGGACGAAATCTGCAAAAATATCCGCGAAAAACTGATCGCTGGCGTGGAAAAACGGCTGGACAGCGACGCGCCGCTCGGCTTTCTCCTGTCCGGCGGGCTGGACAGTTCGCTGGTTTGTTCCATCGGGCAGAGGATGCTCAAAAAACCCATCAAAACGTTTGCCATCGGCATGGATAAGGACGCGATCGACTTAAAATATGCCCGCGAGGTCGCGGACTACATCGGCTCCGAACACCATGAAATTTACATGACGCGCGAGGAGGTGCTCTCTTCCCTCGAAGAGGTGATCGAGGCGCTCGGCACTTTTGACATCACGACGATCCGCGCCTCGATGGGTATGTACCTGTTGTGCCGCGCCATTCACCAAACGAGCGACGTGCGCGTTTTGCTCACGGGCGAAATTTCCGACGAGCTGTTCGGGTATAAATATACCGACTTTGCGCCGAATGCTGCCGCGTTCCAATGCGAGTCGCAAAAGCGGGTGCGCGAACTGCATATGTACGACGTATTGCGCGCCGACCGCTGTATCTCCGTCAACTCGATGGAGGCGCGCGTGCCTTTCGGCGATCTCGATTTTGTAAAATACGTCATGAGTATCGATCCGGAACGGAAGATGAACACATATGGCAAGGGGAAATATCTGTTGCGCCGCGCCTTCGAGGGGGATTGGCTGCCCCGCGATATCCTGTACCGCGAAAAGGCGGCGTTTTCCGACGCGGTGGGGCACTCGATGGTAGACGATCTGAAGGAGTACGCCGAGGAAAAATACGGCGAAAACTGGCGGGAACTTGCGGATAAGTATGCCTATCACGCCAAACCGTTCACAAAGGAGAGCCTGCTGTATCGGGAGATCTTTGAAAAGTATTATCCCGGCCAGGCGGAGATGGTCAAAGATTTTTGGATGCCGAACAAACATTGGGCGGGCTGCAATGTGAACGATCCGAGCGCGCGCGTCCTCTCAAACTACGGCGACAGCGGCAAGTAAAAAATTAACCGATCGTTTACAGCATAAAAGCAGATAGGGAAAAAGTATAAAATATCTCGTATTAATAAACATAAAGAATCAGTAAAAAAGCTCATCCCGAATTTTTATAAAAATTCGGGATGAGCCATTAAATAGGGATCCGAAGCTATGCCGAAACCCCTAAAGGGGTCCCCTCGGCATGGCTTCGGGCTTTTCGCCCTCGCGCGAACTCTTTCAAGTCCTCCGCGTGGCAAAACCAACAAAAAAGCACCCAAAAAGGGTACTTTTTTGTTGGTGCCGCTGGGTGCAACAAGTTTGAACCGTCAATAATAAAGAAAAGCCGATGGCTGTCTTCGGAAGACGAGCCACCGGGCTTAATCGGGTCGGTATAATTATAGTAAATTTCAATTTTATCGTCGTATAGGACGATTTTTTTGATTAGAGTATGTATCATCAGTTGCGGGCTTTGCAGAATTGTATGTTGCAGAAACTCTACGACCTGTTCACGCTTGAGTTGGTTTTGCAGATTGTATTGCTCGATCAGAATTTTCTCTTTGATTTCCGATAGCTTTTCTTCCGCCTGTTCCATTCGTGTTTTGGTGGTAGGGGTTAATATTCCTTGCTCAATCGCATTCATAATATTGTCGATGACGCGCTGCGCCTCGTCGCGTTCCGCACATAAAATATTCAGGAGCGATTTATCGTGCATTCGTTTTTCATGAATCTGCATTACCGCATCGGCAATCGTGTCGATATTCTCCTGTGAATTGAGAATGTTGTGTGTCGTTTGAATGACGAGCTGTTCTAAATCATCTTGTTTTATTACGCTCTTTTGACAGATGTGGTATTTTTTCCTCCCTTCGCATTTGTAATAATGACGGACGGAGCCGTCGCGAGCCGTTCCCGTTTCCGCATGGATATGTTTGCCGCAGTAACCGCAAATACATTTACTTGCTTGCGCAAATGGACAATACGTTTGTATTGCGTCAGGATTCTTTACCT